>Ga0265297_10002947_pt1 | contig 32501 bp, 28 predicted proteins | sample Munlanlwell13791_FD_192502 | JGI IMG/M metagenome (GOLD analysis project Ga0265297, IMG submission 192502) | Leachate microbial communities from a municipal landfill in Southern Ontario, Canada - Leachate well 137-91 | ecosystem: Engineered > Solid waste > Landfill > Unclassified | place...
GGAGAGAGTGGTTGCGGAAAGAGTACCGTAGCCTCTCTGTTGATGAGGATACGGAAAGCAGAACCCGGCGCGATATCAGTTGATGGGATTGATATAAATAATATAAACCTCCGGCTCTGGAGAGAGTGGATTACTATAGTGCCTCAAAACCCCTCTCTTCTTTCAGGAACAATCATCAGTAACATAGCACCCGGAGAAGAGGAGCCCGATACGGATTCAATTCTTGAATTTTGTCGTGAATTGGGTTTACTGGATTTCATACGGAAATTACCATCTGGTTTCGACACGGTACTTGGTGAGGATGGCTCCAGACTTTCAAGGGGACAACAGCAAAGAATAGCTATTGCAAGGGCTTTGTACAGACATCCACGCATTCTTATACTGGATGAGGTTACCTCTTCATGTGACAGCGAGTCGGGAAGTTTGATAAAAAGGGCAATATTGAGGGAAAAAGAGAAGGGATGTATGATTATGCTTATCTCACATAACAAGGAAGAGTTGGAACTTGCTGATGATATAGTGAAAATCAGATAAGGAGGGTGCACACTCCGGGTGAAACCCGCTCACCATTTTCAGCGGGAAAATTAATAATGTATGCCATGAAAGAGTTTGTAGAAAGAGAGTGGGGAGTTGAGACTCTTGACGATGAATCTATGCAGGTGCAGGGTGGTCTTACTTTCAGGGAATTTATGAATCTTCTGGAGAAGGCTGCCGCTCTGGCAGAAGAACTGGAAAAATACTGGCCTCGGTTCCGTAAAGGATTCGTTGCCGGATGGGAGGCAGCATGATGAAAACATATGCCTTTGAAAACGACGCAATTATTCTCCTCAACAACGATGAGAATATCGCTGTTATCGGTGGTACCGATAAAGGATGGGACTACGATCTGGCCGAGTATTTAGGTATGGGTGTCGGATATGGCGCAAAAAAACTGTGGAAATTATTCAAAGCTATGAGCGCCAATCTCTATTCGTTGAGTAATAATCCTAAGTTGCTTTATCAATAGCAGATGCAATTTTAAAATGTCTAACCGGGTGTTTGTTAAGGAAAAAGTAATATATTTGTCAATTATGAAGATTTTCTACAAACTCCCGGTTTTGTTCCTCCTTTTTATCCCGGTCTCACTCTTTGCACAGAAGAGTTGGAGTCTGGAGGAGTGCATCAGATATGCATGGGATAATAACCTGACTGTCAAACAGAAGGAAATATCGGTTTACCAAAGCAAGAACAACGTAATGCAGTCTAAAATGGATTATATTCCATCTGTGAATGCTTCCCTCTCTCACAATATCAACTGGGGGCCTTCAAATACACTGGATCTTGAGAGGGCTAATGGTGCACAGAGCACAAGCGCCTCCCTGAATGCTTCTATTGACCTGTTCGAGGGGTTAAAAAAAACAAATACTGTAAAAAGCAAGAAGGTCCTTCAGGAGATGTCAGAACTGGAGGTAAGCAGGATAAAGAATCAGCTGGCCTTGCAGATTTCCAAAGGTTATCTTGAAGTTATGCTTGCCAGGGAGATATTGCAGTCGGCAAAACAGAGTCTTGCCAGCATTGAAGAACAGACTGAGAGAACCGGCAAGCTGGTTGATGCAGGAAGTGTTGCATACAGCTCTCTTCTGGAGATGAAATCACAACTTGCTGCTGAGAAGGTTCAGGTAGTCTCGGCACAGAATCAGGTGAGATCGGCACTGCTTAATCTTAAACAACTTCTAGACTTGTCCAATGATACAAATTTTGACATTGATACTCCTGATCTAGGAGAAATGATATCCGAGTTCCACGGTGAGTCTGTTGATAATCTGTACACTCAATCTAAAGACCTTCCCGAAATTAAGAGCGCTTCACTCAATTTCAGGAATTCTCAGCTGCAACTCTCAATAGCAAAAGGAGCAAGTTACCCTGCGCTCTCATTTTCTGCTGGTTACGGCACATATTACAGCGATCAGAGGGAGGCGCTTATTATGGACCAGTTTAATGATAACAGAAACCCCTCTGTGACATTCGGACTTAGAATACCTATTTTTAACAACTGGCAGACAAACACATCCATCAGAAATGCCCGTCTTGGAGTCAGGAGTGCGGAAATTGATGTCAGGACAGCCGAACAGACACTATACAAAGAGATTCAACAAGCTAATAATGATGCTCTCGCCTACTTTGAAAAATACAAGGCAGGAATTGACAATGTCAAATCAATGGAGGAGTCATTCAGATATGTACAACAGAAATTTGAGATAGGAGTTCTTAATGCAACTGATTACACAGTGGCAAAGACCAACCTTTTCAAAGCAATGTCGGAACTCTCACAGGCAAAATACCAGTTTGTATTTCAGCTCAAAGTGCTAGACTATTACAAAGGACTACCAATCACTCTCTAATATTAAATGTGATGAAGAATAAAAAGAAAACCTGGATAATAATTATTGCCGCTGCAGTTATCATTATCCTTATTATTGCAGGGATTACAGGAAAAAAAGACAACACACCGGTAACTGCAGAGAAAATTAAACTGAATAATATAACCGAGGTGATTCCTGCTAACGGAAAGATACAGCCTGTGATTGAGGTGAAAATAAGCCCTGATGTTTCCGGCGAGATTGTAGAGTTGAATTTTAAAGAGGGTGATAAAGTTAAAAGAGGGGATCTGATTATTAAAATAAAACAAGATGTCTACATTTCGGTAAAGGAGAGGGCTGAGGCATCTCTTAATTCCACAAAGGCTCAGCTTGACCAGCAATTGGCGCAATTCACTCAGACAGAAGCAAATTTTGAACGTAACAAGAAGCTTTTTGAACAGAAGGCTATCTCCGAGAAAGAGTATGAAGAAGCGATGTCTCAATATGAGGTTGCAAAGGAGCAGATAAAAGCGGCAAAATTCAATGTAAGAAGCTATGATGCAGCACTAAAGGAGGCCAATGAGAATTTATACAAGACAAGCATATATGCCCCGATGGACGGTATTATTTCAAAACTTAGCGTCGAGAAGGGTGAAAGGGTTGTAGGAACAAGCCAGATGGCCGGAACTGAGATGCTGAGAATTGCCAACTTCAATGAGATGGAGGTGCTTGTTGATGTCAATGAGAACGATATTATAAGAATCAAGGACAATGATACCACCATTATTGAAGTTGATGCCTATCCCAACAGAAAGTTTACCGGAGTAGTGACTCAAATAGCTAATTCGGCAAAGAATATAGGCTCCTCAACTGACCAGGTGACAAATTTCGAGGTTAAGGTATTGATTCTTCCTGAATCATACGCAGATCTAATGAAAGATGGTAAAAATCCTTTCAGGCCGGGTATGTCTGCTTCTGTTTCAATACAGACAGCGACAAGAAATAATGTACTTACAGTACCTATTCAATCGATTACCACACGTACCGATCTTCTTTCCGACTCAGTGAAAAAGAGTCTGACTGTCAACGAATCTGTTGAGAACGTCTTTGTAGTCAAAGGGGACACTCTTCAAGTAAGAAAAATCACCACAGGTATTCAGGACCTTAACAACATTGAGGTTCTTACAGGACTTCAGGAGGGCGAGATGGTTGTTACCGGTCCGTTTTCGGGGATAAGTAAGACCCTAAAGAGCGGAACAAAGGTGACAGTAGAAGATCCTAACAAGAAAAAATAAAATTCTGTTATGTTTCCACAGCTCCTTCTTATTGAGACCAGTACCGAAGTCTGCTCCGTAGCCCTTTCGAGAGGGGATCAGATAATATGTTCCCGCACTGTAAAGGAACCCAAATCTCATGCAAGAATCATAGCTCCGCTTATTCAGGAGATTATGTCCGAATGTTCAACATCTATCGGAAAATGCCATGCTGTCGTAGTAAGTGAAGGCCCCGGGTCATACACAGGCCTGAGGGTTGGTGCTTCAATTGCCAAGGGGCTTTGTTACGGTGCATCAATACCCCTGATTGCAGTAAGTTCCCTTGAACTGCTTGCAAGAATTGCCGTTTCCGGAACAAATAAATTCCCTCCATCGACAATTCTGGTGCCTATGATTGACGCCAGGAGGATGGAGGTTTATACGGCAAAGTACAATACGGAGTGTAAAGCTTTATCACAGACAGAGGCTGTTGTTATTACTTCTGAAAGTTTTGCCGAAGAGCTTTCAAAAGGCATAGTGGTTTTCACCGGTGACGGTGCACCTAAATGCAAGGATATAATAACACATCCAAATGCCCTCTTTTTGGAGGGAGAGGCAAATGCAACCGGAATGCTGATTCCTGCTTTGAAAAAATTCAAAGACAAAGAGTTTGCTGACGTAGCATATTTTGAACCTTTCTACCTTAAAGATTTCGTGGCAGGGGTCACAAAAAAGAGTCTCTTTAAAAAACCTGAAGCCTGATCCTATAAAAGGCCGGACACAACGCTCTCAAGCTTCTGACCGAACACATCTCTTGCAATGATATTGCCGTCTTTGGCTATCACAAAGATTGCGGGAACTCTGGATATATTATAGGTTATAACCCCGTTTGAGCGGGAACCCAGTCCGTCACAAACGCTGATCCACGGGAGATTCTGATCTGCAACAGCTCTTGCCCACAGGGTCTTGTCAATATCAACCGACACCTGATATATCTCAAGACCTCTGCCGTTATATTTCTGGTATAGTTGCAAAAGATCCTGGTTCATCATTTTCTGATTTACATCCTGAGAACTCCAGAAAGAGAGCACCACCACTTTCCCTGCCAGATCAGACAGGCGTCTCTCTTTTGCATTGACATCTGGCATTGCAATCTCCGGATGACCGGCGATTCCGGCTCCCTCTATCCTGTCGTTGAGCTCAATGTACCTCTGCTGTTTATCTACCTCTTCCTTTAGGTTGGTGACATAAGGTGAAGACGGATACTTAACCGACAGGGAGTCACAGACTCTTTTGAAGAGAAGTATATCCCTTGCATCGGCAAAGAGAGGTAACTCATTCGGAAATTTCTGATAGAGAAGCGGTATGTTTGTGATTGAGTATGGATATGTATAAAGATGCTTTATTGCTCTCTGTTTCTGCTTTATGTACAGAGAGCCGAGCTGATAGCCGATACTTCTGCTCATTGCAGTGTCTCCAGAAATATCAGACAATTGCTTGGCCTTTACAAGTGAATCATATCTAATTGCGACATTATCTGCATCTTTCTCGATCTCCTGCATCAGCAAAGTCTCATCCGAGCCTTCACATATAATTTTCATTCCCAGGGTGTCTGTTGAGAATTTTATAGCCTCACCAGGCAATATTACAAATGATGCAATTTTGTTTTCCTTATAATACAGATAATAAAACTCCGGGGAATTGCTCTTTGTTTTAAACTTGTATGAAACCTTTCCGTCTTCCGCTATAAGTGTATCTACTATCTCCTGACTGTTGAAAGCAAGGTGTTTGAGGACAATCTCTCCTTTATCAAGGCCCTCCACAGAACCTTTGATGCTTGACCTGTCTGAAGAGCATGAGACAGCTACAAATACTGCAATAAGTATTGAAATATGTTTTTTCATTGTTTATGTTTTTCTGTATAGGGTTACTCGATTGCAGCAGTTATTGAAGATGCAATCCTGTTCATCTCTTCTCCGTCAAGTTTTAGCTTGGGTTTTCTGAAATCCATGTCACTCTCGCTGTTGATAGGAATAAGGTGGATATGTGCATGAGGCACCTCCAGCCCCAAGACAGCCACTCCGACCCTTTTGCATGGTATAGCCGCCTTTATGCCTTTAGCTACATTTTGTGCAAATGCAACCATATCGGAAAGCTCTTTGCTCTCCATATCAAATATATAATCAATCTCGCTCTTGGGAATGACAAGAGTATGCCCCTTTGATATGGGGTTTATGTCAAGAAATGCATAGAAACGGTCACTCTCGGCTACCTTGTATGAAGGTATCTCTCCCTTGACAATTTTTGTAAAAATGGTCGACATTTTTATAGTGATATTTCAATTATTTCGAATTTCAAAACGCCAGAAGGCACCTTTACCTCTACAACATCCCCCTTTGTTTTCCCAATAAGGGCCTTACCTATAGGTGTTGCTGCTGCCAGCTTACCCTCCCTGAGATTAGCCTCACTCTCTGCGACCAAAGTATATTCAACGGTAGAGTTGTTGTTTAGGTTTTTGAGCTTGACCTTGTTCAACATCTGAACATGTGTGGTATTGATTTTTGACTTATCTATGATGCGTGCGTTGGCAATCATGTCCTCAAGCTTTGCTATCCTTAGCTCGAGGAGGCCTTGTGCCTCTTTGGCTGCATCATACTCTGCGTTTTCCGAAAGGTCGCCCTTATCTCTGGCTTCTGCGATAGCCATAGTAATTGCCGGTCTCTCAACACTGACCAAGTGACGATGTTCTTCTTTGAGCTTTTCAAGCCCCTCTGAAGTTAAGTAGTGAATCTTTGACATAAATGAAAAAATTAAAAAGAATCCTGCGGTTTACAGGACTCTTTGTTGCAAAGATAATAAATTTTCTTTACAAATGTTATTGTTCTATATATTTTGGTTTCATGATTTCGGAAAAGATAATCAATTGCCTCGGATCAACTGTAAATGGCTTTTCAGTTGTTTGTTCGACATCTTTTATCTCTCCCGCTGAAATATTGTCTTGCTCGGGTTCGACTTTGTCCACCGGCTCGAAAAAAGCATTTTTCGGAGTATCCAGTACTTCCTCTTGCATCTTTTTTACGGGAGGAGCAGGCTCCGGCTCAGGTTGATTGGTAAAAAAGAAGGGTCCATTATCGAATGGTTCATTACTAATAATGTTTTTTTTCGTTTTGGCGGCCTCTTTCTTTTTCTTCTCTGAATATCCCTGAAAAACGAGAAGTGCAAGACCAATCAGTATTGTAAGCCAACTTTCCATATTACCTGAGATTTACATTAATATCCGGAATAACCTTGTAGCAGCTCTCCTTATCCCTGCCAATCTGTTCTTTAAGTTGTTCTATTGACTCAAAACGTCTTTCGCTCCTGAGTCTTGTTACAAACTCTATCTTTATCGAGAGTCCGTATATATCTTCATTGAAATCGAGCAGGTGTGTCTCTATTGTCCTCTCATTGCCGTTTCCTATTGTCGGTCTTGTACCTATGTTTGTAATACCTCTGTATGTCTTCCCCGCATACTCAACCCAAACTATGTAGACACCGTCGTCCGGCAACAATTTCAATGGTTCGTACAGTCTGATATTTGCCGTAGGGAAACCCATTGTCCTCCCGATTCTTCTTCCCTCTACCACAGCTCCTTCAAGACCGTATCTGTAACCAAGAAGAATGTTGGCCTCCTCAATCCGGCCTCTCTCTATAAAATCCCTTATCCTCGTAGAGCTTATCTTTGAATCAATCTCATCTGTAGTACACTCTTCGACTCTTATGGGTGTGATTCCGCACATCCTGGCAATCCTGAACATCTCTTCCTGTGTCTGATCAATATCATTGCCGACATGATGGTCGTAACCTACAACCAGTGTCTCAACCCCAAGCATCTCCACCAGATATTTTTCAAAAAACTCCTCGGTTGTCTGACTGGCAAAATCCTTATTAAACGGCAAGACCACAACTTCGTCTATGCCGTAGCTTTTTATAAGTGTTCGCTTTTCATCAAGAGTGGTGAGCAGTCTGAACTTCGCAGCATCCTGCTGTAAAACGGCACGCGGGTGCGGCCAGAATGTCACAACCACACTCCTGCCCCTGCACTCCTTAGCCAGAGAACATACACTATTAATTACTGAAAGGTGACCTCTGTGAACTCCGTCAAAAAAACCTGTTGTACCTATAACCATCTTACTAAATCAAAATCCTGCCTGTGAGGCAACTCCGGATGTTTTGCATATACTCGCCCTGCAAAGTTATAAACTCCTGCTGTTTCTGGCATCATCTGACACCTGTATTTTGCAAAACCGTCTTTAAAACTCACAAGATCAAAATCATATATTTTCAACAATTTCATTTTGTTATCCTTGCCCTTTGTGGCAAAAACCATCTCCACACCTATATCCTCAGGTGTCAGATCCCCTATCATGAGTTCAACCTCTGCATAATATTCATTCCCCGGAGAGATATCCTCCTTTGCATTCTCCGGCTTTATATATTTTTTCACCTCTATAAGCGGCCACTCCCTCCTTACCCTCTTCTTCCAGAATGATATATCTCTTGCCAAAGCATAGTCATTCTTTACTAATTTCTCGCTCCGGCTACCAAGAGGATTGTAGAATTTTTGCTGGTAGTCCTCCATCATTCTGTGTGTTGTAAAGTTAGAAGCCACCTGCGCGATTGTATTTTTTATGTAATGTATCCACTCCAACGGTAATCCGCTTTTTTTGTCAAGGCTGTAGAACAACGGGGCAATCTCAGTCTCTATCATATTGTAGATAGTTGCCGCATCAAGTTCATCCTGTGAGGCAGGATCATCATAAGTGACCTCTTTTGGCAAAGCCCAGCCTGCACCCTCCTTGTACCCTTCAACCCACCATCCGTCAAGTACCGAAAAATGCATGACCCCGTTCATGGCAGCCTTCTCCCCGCTGGTACCTGAAGCCTCAAGAGGCCTTGTAGGAGTATTCATCCAGACATCCACTCCCTGTACAAGTATTTTGGCAACTCCCATATCATAACCGGGGATGAATATGATTTTCCCGATAAATTGAGGCATCAGGGAAACCTCAATGATCCTCCTGATAAGATCCTGCCCCGCCTTATCTGCCGGATGGGCCTTTCCTGCAAATACAAATTGTACCGGTTGCTCTTTATTATTTACTATCCCTGAGAGCCGGTCCAGATCCCTGAACAAAAGAGAGGCTCTTTTATATGTTGCAAATCTTCTGGCAAAACCTATTGTCAGGACATCACTCCTTAATGCCTCCTTGATTGCCACAACCTGTTGCGGTCTGTAATGGGCTGTCGTAACTGGTTCTGAAAGAGAGTGTCTTATAAAGGTCATCAATCTTTCTCTCAATCTGTTTCTGATATCCCATACCTTTTGATCTGCAACTTTATAGATACCTTCAAAGCAGCTTTTATCATATATGTGTTCTGAAAAACCTGCCCCGAATGCCTTTTCGAAAATTGCCTTCCAGTCTCCGGCTGTCCAGGTTGGATAATGGACTCCGTTTGTAACATAGCTTACATGTAACTCTTCCGGAAGGTATCCCGGCCATAGCGGAGAGAGTATCTCCCGGCTTACCTCCCCGTGAAGCATACTGACACCGTTTATCTCCTGGGAAAGATTGGACGCGAGGTTGCTCATCGAGAATTTCTCGTTCGGATTCGCAGGGTCTATCTTGCCAAGAGACATCATGGTCTCCCAGGATATTTTCAAACGATCTGCAAAATGGGGAATATACTCTCTCAGCAAATCCTCGGAGAATGAGTCGTGCCCTGCAGGAACAGGGGTGTGAGTAGTAAAGAGTGATGATGATCTCACAACCTCAACAGCCTCGTTGAAAGATAGGTTCTCATCCTGAATGTACTCTCTAAGCCTTTCAAGTCCTATAAAAGCTGCATGCCCCTCATTACAGTGATATACATCTATATGTTTATCAAGAGCCCTCAGGGCCAGTATTCCACCTATACCGAGCAGTAACTCCTGTTTTAGTCTGTTCTCCCAGTCTCCACCGTAAAGATAATATGTAACAGGCCTGTCTTCAGGCAGATTATCCTCAAAGTCTGTGTCCATGAGTATCAATTCAGTCCTTCCGACATCAACCCTCCAAAGCCTTGCGCTGAGTGTCCTTCCCGGAAGGGCTATCCCTATCGTGGTCCAGTTGCCTTTATCGTCACGGATTGGAGTCACCGGTATCTTCATGAAATTCTGAGGATCGTAAAGAGCAATTTGATCTCCTTGAGCAGAAAGGCGTTGCGTAAAATAGCCATATTTATACAGCAGTCCCACCCCTGTAATAGGTACCATCTTATCGCTTGACTCCTTCAGATAGTCTCCGGCAAGTATTCCAAGGCCTCCCGAGTAAATTTTGAGAGAGGAATCCAAACCGTATTCCATACTGAAATACGCAACTTTCGGCCCTTTCATGTCAGCCTTAACCGAGATATATTTGTTGAATACTGCAAAAACATGATCCATCCTTTCCAGAAAATCCTCGTCTTTCTCAAGGGCAGCGTATTTGCCTGAAGGGATGTTGTCCATCATGTTAAGGGGATTTCTGAGGCTGCTTCTCCACAGGTCAATGTCTATTGATTTAAAAAGATCCTTTGCCTCTTCATTCCAGCTCCACCAGAGATTCTTTGCAAGAATCTCCAAAGGTTTGAGTCTCTCCGGAAGCAGTTTGTTGACAAGCATTGTGCTCCAGCTCGGTGTATTGACAGAATTTACCTTAAATGTGATGTTGTCTTTCTCATCAGAAAAGAGAGGGAATTCACCGTTTTTCCGGATGATTTTTTCCAAAGCTTCAGAGTATGCCTGCTTGTAATATCGTATCTGATTCTCCCACAATGCAACCTCTGAGACATCCTTTGCATTATGTCTGTATTCAGATAGTCTTTGTTTGCTGAGTTTTGATATCTCTATGACTTTTGACTCAAGGGCAGAAATAACTTCATCGTAATTTGTATCTGAGCGTTCGGCTATTTCAATGCCGGGATGGGCCTTTCTGTAATGTTCCTTCACCCACAGACCGAATCCGGCCAGAGATGTGGTAACTGTAGGGACACTGAATGCCAGGCTCTCAAGTGGAGTATATCCCCATGGCTCATAATATGAAGGAAAAAGAGTCAGATCAAGTCCTGCCAGCAGCTGATAGTATGTCTTGTCGAAAACTCCGTCATTTCCGTTGAGGTATGCCGGAACAAACAGAACCTTAACCTTATCGCTGCACTTGTTTTGCAGATGTAACTCCTTTATTCTTCTGACAACCGGATCCCAATCGGGATCATTAAGCATGTGAGTACAGTTTGTAGTATAATGGGAAAATGTGGTAATCTTGTTTACAAGCTCCTTATTCGGGCCGTTATTTCCGGATGGCACAAATATCCAGGCAACAATTCCTCTGGTCAGTTTCGGATCGCGGTTAAGCCGGGCCAAAGTGTCCAGAAAAAGATCAATCCCTTTATTCTTATATTCATAACGACCGCTTATGGCAATCATTACAGTATCATCCGGCAATTCACATCCTGTCATGAGGGTCGCTATCTCGTTCAGGGTAACCCTTGCATTCTTGTAATAGGTTTTGTACTCTTCCGGTGATGGTGTAAAGGAATTTTCAAAACCGTTTGGAGTTACCACATCCACGTTCTTACCCAGAAAAGCCTTGCACTCTCTGGCAGTTACTTCACTAACTGTTGTAAAGATATCCGCAACATGTGCTGCTGTTTTTTCCAATGAATGTTTGGCCATAACATTGAACTCCCTGGCCTTGTCGTCTGCTATATAACTCTCGAGAGCACCGTACAGAGGCAGGTTGTTCCCGGATATACAACGCCCGACAACTGTGGCATGAGTAGTGAATACTGTTGCCACAGGTATATTTGTCAGATTCAGATAGAGAACCCCGGCTCCGGTCATCCATTCATGGAACTGGGCAACCACTTTGTGATGAGGTGAAAGATTGAATCTCACATAACTCTCAACAACCTTTCCGCATGCATACCCGAAAAGGGCAGACTCAATATAATCCCACTGGCCCGTTATTGAATCCAGTTTGAACTTGGTCCAGAACTCTGTAAGAATTTCATCCTTCTTTGTAATATAGGAACTGAAATCTACCAGAATTGCAATCGGGCGGCCGGCTACATTCCACCTTCCCACCCTTATCCGGAGTCCCTCCTCTGCCGCCTTGACACGCCAGGCTCTCAAAAGGTTGTTATCCTCATTGAATTCAGGATTCTTGTGCGTATCTCTCCACACGTCGGGTCCTATCAGAATATGCCTGTTCTGAAACTCCTTGGACAGGTTAAGGGCTTTAGTCGCAATTACTGTATGAATTCCGCCTACTTTATTGCAGACCTCCCAGCTAACTTCAAAGAGATAGTCGGGGGTTAATATTGATTTGGCTGACATCTTTAATCTTGTTTATTCCTGGGACTGTTAACCCTGTCTATCCGTAACAGAAAGTCACTCAGGATATTCATATAATTGATAAATGCTTCGTAAGGAGTTTCATAAGGGTTAAAATAACCATGTACTACTCCGTCCGAGAAAAATTTAGTGCACATATAATAGAAGTGATCGCTCTCCTGTAACTTTCTGAAATTGGCTGTCAATTCCGGATTTTTCAGTTTGTTCAGTCGTTTTTCAACAGCGTATAATTTATTGAATGCCTCATTCTGCAATTCGTTACCGAGCCATGCCGTAGTATCCCTCTCCTCATCCGCCCATGAAATCGGAAATGGTACATTGAGAGGAGCTATCGGCTGATGCCTCTTACAAACTTCAGAAGGCGTGCAGAATTTAAAATTTGTCTGTGACAATACGGCAGAAGGGAGGTATCTCATGAACTGGAAAATGCCTGTAGATGCATGCTGATGCTCTCCGAAAGTCTCATAATCCATGAAAAGATTGACTACTTCATCTTTTGCAAGGGCATTTGATATCCATGTGACATATTTGTCTGAAGTTAGTGGCCAGTTTGACCATCCTCTGTCAGAGAATCTGAAAGCTATGTCATCACTCAGGTTGAAATTTCTTAAAAGTAATTTAAGCCTCGGATTTATTGCATTTGTATACACATAGTTAGAACTCTTCCAACCCAGGATATGTCTTGCGCCCTCAGTGAGCATTGCATTGAATTTCATCCCGGCAACCATGGCTCCTATCTCATCGGAATAGATCATCTCCGTGTTTCTGAACACGACCGGTCTCTTGCCAAACAGTGCCTCAATCCGTTTAGAGTGCATAGTTACCTGTGCTTTGAATTCATCAGGAGATACCAGGGAGGCAAGAGTGTGGTAATATGTCTCGGCAAGGAATTCCACACAACCTGTAGCAGCAAGTTCCCTGAAACTGTCAATCACTTCTGGTGCATATTTTTCCAATTGATCTATTAGAGAACCAGATATGGAAAAGGCTATTTTGAAAGCCCCCTTACTCTCTCTGATAAGATCCAGCATAAGCTGGTTTGCCGGCAGATAACACAGGTCGGAAACCCTCCGGAGAATTGTCCTGTTGGCAAAATCATCATAGTAGTAAGACTCTTTCCCAATATCAAAAAACCGGTATTGTCTGAGCCTGTCCGGTTGATGTACCTGAAAATACAAACATATACTCTTTTCCATCTTTTTTTGTTATTTCCTTATTAATCTGACATATACATCCTTAACCATGGCAGCAGCATTATCCCACTTGAGGGAATTAACCTCATCAAGCCCGTTTTTGACAGCGAAGTTTGATAGGGCAGGATATGCAAGCAGTCCGTGAATTGCATCAGCCATTGCATCTATATCCCAGAAATCCACTTTTATGGCATGGTTCAGCACCTCTGCCACACCGGATTGTTTTGAGATTATGGCAGGTACATTTGCCCGCATAGCCTCAAGAGGAGATATTCCGAAAGGCTCAGAGACAGAAGGCATGACATAGACATCCGAATATGCAAACATCCTGTGCACATCAGCCCCCTTCAAGAATCCTGTAAAATGAAACTTCGTTGCTATTCCCAGCTTAGCAACCCGCCTTATAGAGCGGTTCAGAAGATCACCGTTTCCTGCCATAACAAAACGGACATCCGGATATTGTCTGAGAACCTTTGCTGCAGCCTCTATAAAATACTCAGGTCCCTTCTGAAAAGTTATTCTACCGAGAAATGTGACAATCTTCTCCGAAACTCCTCTTTCTCCATCCATCTCCCTGTAGTTTTCAAAATCAACGGCATTGTGTACTGTGACTACCTTTTCAGGACTTATACCATATTTGCCTATAACAATGCTTCTTGTCAGGTTACTGACAGATATAACCATATCCGCCTCCTTCATCCCGAGTTTTTCAAGATCATAGACTTGTGTGTTGATGTTCTGACCGCTCCTGTCAAACTCTGTTGCATGAATATGAACCACCAAAGGTTTCCCGGTAAGTTTCTTTGCTACAACGCCGGCCATATAAGTAAGCCAGTCATGGGCATGAATTACGTCAAAATCGTATTTTAGGGCAATCTCCCCGGCAACTAAGGCATATCTTGCAACCTCCTCCATCAGATTCTCCCCGTATTTGCCGGAAAATTGATATTTTTCACCTAGTTTTATCTTATAATCCTCTGCCTGGTTCTCTCTCCGAGATCCCACAAGTGTGGAGAACCGCACAGGATCTACATACGGGATCATATTTGTGCCAATCCTCAGAAACTGAACCTTTTCAAGAAAATTATCGATATTTTTTATTGACTCAGTAACCGCGACATCACTTGCATTTATTATGCTCACGGCACTCTGGTCCTCTTTACCTGAAGCTGACGGCATTACAAAAAGCACATCTACACCCTGGTTTGCCAGGCCTTTTGTCAAGCCGTAACAAGCCGTTCCCAAACCTCCGGATATATATGGCGGGAATTCCCACCCAAACATCAGTACTTTCATTGCTCAATGTTTTTATAATGTTCAATCAGACTCATCGAGCGGAGCAATGATGCCACCGAGGCTGAATAAGATGTGCATCCGTGAGGTTGGTGAGGGGGATCGCCATCATACACTTCGGAAATTGACCCTATACAATGGACGCTAAGGTCCTCCTCAAATTCATAAACAATTTCATTAGCCCTCTTAAGAAAGGATGTGCCAAGGATTTTTAAACAAGCCTCAATATAGAACTGAAGAATCCAGACTCTTGTGGTTCCCTGAAAATATGCCATACTGCGTGAATACTCGTCTCCGTCATACTCTCCCTTATACCTTGAGTTTTTAGGGGAGAGTGTGCGAATACCGCGAGTCGTTAGCAATTCCTTTTTTACACTCTGCAAAACCATAGCCTTTACTCCATCATCCAGCGGAGAGTAGTCAAAGGCACAGGCAAAAAGCTGATTAGGTCTCACGTATTTATTCTGACCCTCCGGTCCTACATAATCGGCCAGATAATCCCTTCCTTCAATCCAGAAAGCCTTCCTGAAATTTTGTTCGACACGGGACTTTATATCCTTGCATGTTTTGATAAATGGACCCTCTTTCACTTTTGGGGCTATATCCGCGGCAAAGCAGAGCGCATTGTACCATAAAGCATTGAGCTCAATCTGGTAACCGGCTCTTTCAATCAAAGGAAGACCGTTTACCATTGTATCCATCCAGCTTGTAGCCCTTCCTTCACGTTCCGCCCAAAGAAGCCCGGTCTCATGCAGAAATACCGTTTCTCTCGATTGCCCGGTATAAGACTCTATTATCCCTTTTAAAATCTCTCCGAAATCTTTCCATAATGAAGCCTTATTATCTTTGACTTTGTGGTATTGCTGAAGTGTCCAGAAAAGCCACAATGGTATATCAGGATCGCAAAGCGGTGAATAAAGAGATTCTTTCTCGTTTCTGATAAATGTTTTTAAAATGCTGTTAAACAGTTCAACATCCCTGTTTAATGCCAGAGTCAAACCCGGAAGTGATATTAATGTATTTCTGTTGTTTTTCCCAAGCCAAGGATATCCAGTATATATAACCGTATCCCCGTTGTCGTGAATAACAAATTGTTTGGCGGCCAATTGCAGGCATTGCTCAAAACTATCCCTCAATCCTCTCTTACTTTCGTTTCTTGTGAATTCGGCCGGAAGTCCGGACGGTTTCTCCACATTGGTCGAGGCGGAAAAAATAATCTGTTGTCCTTTTTTTATCGGCATTTCAAAAAATCCGGGAACAAAGAGATCTTCTGAAGACTCGTAGGCTCTTCTCCTCTCCTCTTTGTACTCTATGTTATAGTACCAATCCGGAGATGAGATAAATTCACTTTTGACACTAAGTTGCATGTTGAGATACGGGAAGCCCTCGTACATTTTAAAGGCGACTCCGTTTTCAATAAGGTCGTAATGTCTGTTAACATCATTGTTCACCTTAGAGAGAGCATGGAAATTCCTGAAAGCCATAAATGGCCTTAATCTCAATATGGTCGGTGAGTGAGCTTCGAGCAGAGTGTATCGTATTAGTATCTGCTCTTTTTTGTACGGAAACATGATATCCTTGCGAAGAAGTACACCACCGACCGTATAGGTGACCGACACAACTTTCTCTATTTCAAAATTCTTTATGTATTTATGCCCTTTCGGCTCATAAATATCACCATACCTGTGAATTCCGAGATTAAACTCTTTACCGTGCTGTATGACAGTCTCATCCAAAGAGGAGAGCAAAACAAACTTATCATCCCCGAAATTTTTTACCGGGACAACCAGCAGACCATGGTACTTCCTGGTATTGCAACAAACAATAGTTGTATTCATGTAGCCTCCGGCATGGTTAGTCGACAGGACCTCCCGCTTGAGCGAATACTCCAGGTTCACAAGTTCATCCTTATTGAATTGTAAATATGACATGACAATTATATTAGCCCTTTAAAGATAACAAATTTCCCTCATAATAACTGCGCTCCTTGACGGAAGATAGACAGACAGTGTGTCATTCCCGTTTTCCCTTGCAGTGATATACTTCATATTCTGTTGAATTCTGTCAAATCCTCCGAATTCCGGGGCATCTGAATTGAGAATAATCTCATACTCTCCGGCCTGTGATTTGAACCTGTAATCCGGGTAAGAGACTGTGGGATTAAAATTAAATGCCATAATAAGTCCAGATCTTGTGAAAATCAATATCTGCCTCTCATTATCCTCATAGATTGAAACAGGTGACTTTTCTAACAGGTTGGTCTCTTTTGCCATTTCAATCATAGCCTTATCAAAATTCAGCAGGAAACCATATTTTAACTTTTGATTGTCCGCCAGAGACCATTGCCTTCTTGCATAATGGTACGACCAGGAGTTCCCTGCCCTTGGAAAATCAATCCATTCGGGGTGACCGAACTCATTTCCCATAAAATTAAGATATCCGTCTCCTGCGGTAGCCAGTGTAAGCAGACGTATCATTTTATGCAAGGCAATGCCTCTGTCAACGTTGATATTAGTATGTTCCTTACTCATGAATTGATACATATCCTTATCCATCAACCTGAATATAATTGTTTTATCCCCAACAAGAGCCTGGTCATGGCATTCAGAATAGCTTATAGTTTTCTCATCACCCCTTTTTCTAGTCAGTTCATGAAATATACTGCTCATATTCCACTCTTCATCCCTCAGCTCCTTAATCCACTTTATCCAGTGATCCGGTACCCCCATGCTCATTCTGAAATCAAAACCATTTCCTCCATTGACAAACGGAGAAGCCAATCCCGGCATTCCGCTCATCTCCTCAGCTACAGTAATTGCATTCGGATTGATCTCTTTTATCAGAATATTGGCAAGTGTCAGGTAAACAAGGGCGTCCTCGTCCTGATTTCCATCGAAATAACAAGAATAGTCCGTAAAATCCCTCCCCAGACCATGATCAAGATATATCATACTTGTAATGCCGTCAAAACGAAACCCGTCCAGGTTATACTCTTCAAGCCAGAATTTACAATTCGAGAGCAGGAAATGCAGGACCTCATCCTTCCCATAATTAAAACATTTTGAGCCCCAAGCCGGATGATCTCCTCTTGCCCCCTGATGAAAATAGAGCGCAGGGTTTCCGTCAATCTGCGAAAGGCCCTCCATTGTATTGCTCACGGCGTGTGAGTGTATAAGGTCTATAATAACTGCTATTCCATAACCGTGGGCTGCATCAACCAGTTTCTTAAAGTCATCCGGTGTGCCGAAACGTGAACTTACAGCAAAAAAAGCCGATACCTGGTATCCGAACGATCCATAATACGGGTGCTCCTGCACAGCCATTAGTTGTAATGTATTATATCCAAGATCCGCTATTCTGGGAAGTACAGTCTCCCTGAAATAGTTGAAAGTTGCCACTCCCGGTTCTTCTGAACTCATACCGACATGAGCCTCGTAGATCATAGGGGTGAATTTCGTTTCTATCCTCTTGTTAATCCATTTATAATCTTTTGTATCCCAAATCTGAGCAGAGAAAATCTTACTATTTTCATCCTGGATACATCTGGTTGCATATACCGGCATCCGTTCACCCTCTCCCCCATTCCAGAATACGTACCACTTGAAAAGATCTCCGTGCCGTACGGTATTTGCATTTAGTTCCAGTTCCCAGTCACCGTTACCTTTTGAAACAAGTGCATATTTTTTCTCAATTTTCCAGTTGTTGAATGTACCAATCAGATAAATTGCAGTTGCACCGGGAGCCCACTCCCTGAAAAACCAGGATTTGCCGGTACGATGAACTCCGTAATATAGATGAGAGTTTACCGACTTGTATAAAGGTTTGCCATATCCGGCCAGCTCTTGTCTTTTGGTAACCGCCTTCTGATAACGTCTGAGAATATCACGTCTGTAAGGTACCAACCAGGGATCATCTTCTATCAGTTTCAACTCTTCCATAATATGCCGTATTATGTTATGTCAGGAATCTCTCTTTCAATTGCACGAAGCTGTTCCTGACATTGTTTTACAAGTTCTGAGGCCCTCTTTACATATTTTGAAATATCCTGAAGGTCTGTTTCGGGATTTTCTATCTTTTCCACAATTTTCTGGAGTTCGTCCAGAGACTCCTTATAATTCAGCTTGTTCTTTTTCATCACTTTTCACTTTTCACTTTTCACTTTTCACTTTTCACCTATCACTTATCACTTATCACTTATCACTTATCACTTATCACTTTAACCACACACTCTATCTGCCCTCCTTTGAGTAAAATTCCAATCTTATCATCAACTCTGATTTCGTTTATATTTTTTATTCGTCTGCCCTCCTTTTGAATAAGGGCATAGCCCTTCTCCAGAAGTTTTAGCGGATTGCCTGAAATTATCCGTTGCTCCAGCAGTTGAATCTTGTTTTGCTCGTTCATAATCCTGTTCTGCAGCGCCATAGAGAGTCTCCTTGTAAGATACAGAATCTGCTGCTCCTCTGCCGCAAAAAGATCAATTATGAAATCTGCCAGGGCTGTGGGCGTTTTTACAGAGGTGTGAGCCACCATATCTGCAATGTGATAATCGTGATCGTGTCCGACACCTACAACAACAGGAATAGGAAACTGTGCAATATTTGCAGCGAGTGTATAATCATCGAAGCAAGCCAGATCATGCGCGGCCCCTCCGCCTCGGAGTATGAGCAGAAGATCAAAATCATCAATCCTGTCCGCCACTTCATCCATTGCCTCTATAATACCTTCAGGTGCCGTAATACCCTGCATAGGGGCTGAAAAAAGCTCAGTATAAAATTTGAATCCAAATTCATTTTCATGAAGTTGTTTCATAAAATCACGATAACCTGCTGCCTGCTCTGAAGATATAACCGCAAGGCGTTTTGGCAAATCCGGAAAATCGAGAGTAGAGTTCATTTCGAACATCCCCTCATTTTTAAGACGGTTGATAGTTTCCTGGCGAAGTAGTTCCTGCTCACCAACAGTAAATGCAGGGTCAATATCCGTTATCACAAGGCTTAGCCCATACAATGATGAGAACTGGACCTGCACATATACAAGAACATGCATTCCTTTTGAAAGCGGCGAACCAGTAGTCGTTTCAAAAAAGGGTTTAAGCATACGATAATTATTAGCCCAGATGATTGCCTGGGCTTTTGCAGAAATCGCATCCTCCCCCGGATTCTTATCAATAAGATCAAGATAACAATGGCCTGAATAATGGTTCTTTATCTCACTTATCTCGGCAGTTATCCAGTATTTCCCGTTAAATCTCTGCTCTATAGATTGTCTCACCTGCTCCTGTAAATCAGCGAGTCTTATCTTCTCCACTTTTCCCATTTATTTTTTTTAAACTCCATTCATACAAATATAAGCAATAATGTTGTACCTTTGCAGAGCATTTATCTCTTATGAAGATCACAAAAGCCATATTTTCCGGTAGTAGCAGGTTTGTAGCAGACAGACCAAAACAAAGACTCCCGGAGTTTGCATTTATCGGCAGGTCAAATGTGGGTAAATCCTCTTTGATTAACATGTTATGCAACAACGGAGCGCTTGCCCACACCTCCTCAAAGCCGGGTAAAACACAGTTGATAAACCATTTTCAGATTAATGAGATGTGGTATCTTGTAGACTTACCCGGATATGGTTATGCGAAGCTTTCCAAGAAACTAAGGGCAGACCTGGACGAGATTATCAGAGGCTATATAAATGGATCTGCAGAGTTGGTCAATCTGTTCGTTTTGCTGGATTCCCGTCATGATATCCAGCCTATAGACCTTCGTTTCATGATGGAACTGGGTGAGGCAGAGGTACCTTTCTCAATCATCTATACAAAAGGTGACAAGCTAAGCGGAACAGCACTGAATAAGCAGATTAAGAATAACAACGAGACTCTTTTGGAATATTGGGAAGAGCTGCCTCCTCATTTTGTAAGCTCTGCGGTGAAGGGAACAGGACGTGAAGAGATTCTCGGATATATCGAAACTCTATTATAAACATATAAAATCAAAACAATGGATCATAATCATAAGATTCAGATCTTCACATGCCGCAGTTCCAGATACCTGGCAGAGAAAATTGCAGCATCCCTCAATCTGGAACTTGGTAAATCAAATGTATTAGTCTTTAGTGACGGTGAGTTTCAACCAGCTTTCGAAGAGAGTGTGCGAGGAGCCACAGTTTTCATTGTACAGTCTACATTCCCTCCGGTGGATAATATGTTTGAGCTTCTACTGATGATTGATGCAGCAAGAAGAGCCTCGGCATATAAAGTTATTGCAGTTATTCCGTATTTCGGATGGGCAAGACAGGATAGAAAAGACAGACCTAGAGTGCCGATAGGAGCCAAACTTGTTGCAAACCTTCTTGCGGCTGCCGGATGTGACAGAGTGATGACCGCCGACCTGCACGCAGATCAGATCCAAGGGTTCTTTGATTTCCCCGTTGACCATATTTATGCAAGTTCCATATTCCTTCCATATCTGCGTGAGCTGAACCTTGAGAATATGTCTATTGCGGCTCCCGATATGGGTGGAGCTAAAAGAGCCAACGCATACTCTCGAATCCTTGGTTGCCCGTTGATTATCTGTCATAAATCAAGAGAAAAGGCCAATGTGGTCGGTTCAATGACAGCAATCGGTGAAGTAGAGGGAAGAAATATTGTGATAATAGACGACATGATTGACACAGCCGGAACTATTACGAAGGCAGCAGACATGCTTATGGAAAAAGGCGCACTGAGTGTAAGGGCTCTTGCGACACACGCTGTCATGTCAGGTCCCGCTTATGAGAGAATTGCAAAATCGAAACTTAAGGAGGTTATACTTTCTGATACAATTCCTCTTACAACCGACCCTAATATAGACATGACAAAAATAAAGGTACTCACTGTATCTGAAATTTTTGCCGATGTTATTGACAAGGTATATAATTACAAATCAATAAGCACAAGCTTCGTATTCTAATATGCTCACCAACACCACTCCGGACATACTCCATGACAAGATAGTCATGACACTCCGGCACTTTATGAAAAGTGCAGGAAAAAGTAAAGTTGTAGTCGGTCTCTCCGGCGGAATTGACTCTGCTGTAGTCGCTACTTTAGCTGTAAATGCCCTTGGAGCGGATTCTGTTTCAGGGATACTAATGCCCTCGCCATTCTCCACCCTTCATTCGGTGAGCGATGCAGTCGAGTTGTCTGAGAACCTGAAGATCAAATATAGCACAGTGCCAATCGAGGCTATTTTTCACAAATATATGAGGGAGCTCACCGACCTTTTCGGAGAAGAGCCTAACAGACTGACTGTTGAAAACCTTCAGGCGAGAATACGCAGCACTATATTAATGGCAGCATCGAACCAAACCGGTGCTTTATTGTTGAATACATCAAACAAAAGTGAGATGTCAATGGGTTACGGCACTTTATACGGTGATTTGAGCGGGGCGGTTATGGTCATAGGAGACATTTACAAACTTGATGTATATGAGTTGGCCCGTTATATGAATTCCCTCAAAAGGTCAATTCCGGACTCTACAATGACCAAGGAACCCTCTGCTGAGCTAAGCATAGGACAGAAAGATTCAGATGCCATACCTCCATACGAAGTGCTTGATCCGATATTGTATTCTCTGAATGAGGGAGGTAAGACTCCTGAGGAGATAGTTGCCTCCGGTACAGACAAAAAACTTGTTGACCGGATAATCTCACTTAGAAATTCGGCATCATTCAAAGGCGCTCAGCTTCCGCCTATGATACAAGTGGGAGAAAACCCTCTCCTTCCTGCAAATAAATGTATAAGCTGTAAATAATAAAGAAAACGATATGTCACTGTTTTTATTTTCAATAGCTCTGGTAGCACTTTGTGTATTCCTGCTATGTTTTAATATAATTTTCCGTAAGGATGGCAAATTTCCAGATAAGGAGATAGGTCACAACAAGGAGTTGAGGAAACTCGGCCTGAAATGTGCCAAAGCCGAGGAAAAAGAGATGTGGGGAACCAACGGCTCCATGAAAAAGAAAAAAGGAATTTCATACTCTCCGTCAGAAGGATGTTCTTCTTGTTTCGGATCAAGCTGTGAGGGTTGTTGCTAATGGGAATAGTTGCTATAGTCGGACGCCCGAATGTGGGTAAATCCACCCTTTTCAACAGAATGGTGGGTATGAGAAAAGCCATTGTAGACGAAATGGCAGGTGTTACCCGTGACAGACATTACGGCACTTGCGAATGGTGCGGTAAGGAGTTTTCTGTGATAGATACTGGTGGTTACACTTTAAATTCTGAAGATGTTTTCGAGGATGAGATACGTAAACAGGTTCTCCTCGCAATAGAAGAGTCAGACGTGATTCTGTTCCTTTGTGAAGTCGGAACAGGAATTACCGATTACGATTCCCAGATTGCGGATATATTGAGGAGGAGCAAGAAACCTGTTCTGCTTGTTGCAAATAAGGTTGACACAGGAGAGAAGATGTTTGACACTCATGTTTTCTACGGGCTAGGGCTGGGAGAACCATGGGCAATTGCATCTGCAAACGGAAGCGGAACGGGAGATCTTATGGATAAGATTGTGGAACTGCTGCCTGTTGAAGAGAAGAAAGAAGAGAGAAGAGAGATTCCGCACATTGCAATCGTCGGCAGACCGAATGTCGGTAAATCCTCATTGACCAATGCTCTCCTGGGTGAAGACAGAAATATTGTAACACCAGTTGCTGGCACTACACGTGATTCAATTTCTTCGTACTACAATAAATTCGGCCATGAATTCATGCTGGTTGACACAGCCGGACTGAGAAAGAAAAACAAGGTAAAGGAAGATCTTGAGTTCTACTCTGTAATGAGATCTGTGAGAGCTGTCGAAAATTCCGATGTGTGTGTAATGATGATAGACGCTGCAACCAGTGTCGAATCACAGGATATGTCAATCTTCAACCTCATAATCAAAAACAGGAAGGGTTGTGTTATAGTTGTGAACAAGTGGGACACAATCGGAGACAAGGATGCCAATACAATGAAGAAGATGAGAGAGGAGATAATGGGTAAAATAGCTCCTTTCAACGATATCCCTATCATCTTCACATCTGTGACCAATAAGCAGAGAATTCTTGACGTACTTGATGCTGCGGCAAAAGTATACGAAAACAGGTCAAGAAAGATATCCACGTCCAAACTGAACGAGGTTATGCTTGAGGAGATAGAGAACTATCCCCCTCCGGCAATAAAAGGCAAGTATGTCAAGATTAAATATATAACGCAACTGCCAACCCCTGCCCCGTCATTCGCCTTCTTCTGCAATCTGCCTCAATATGTAAGGGATGACTACAAGAGATTCCTTGAGAATAAATTGAGAAAGCATTTTGATTTTTCAGGTGCACCTATACAGATATTCCTTCGCCAGAAATAGGCAGTTTAATATTAAACCTCGCACCACCCAGGAGTTCCGATTTCATATATGAAATCTCGCCCTGACTTTGTTCTATTATGCTTCTGCATATAGCAAGGCCTAAACCTGTACCGCCACTCTTGGTTGTAAAATTTGGCTTGAATAGTCTGTGTGTAAGGTTGTCAGGAACACCCGGTCCGCTATCCTCAACGGATATCTCGTAAAAACTCTCTTTTTTGCTGAGCGAAACAAGAATTTTCCCGCATTCCTGATGTGTCATTGCCTGTATGGCATTTGAGAGAAGATTTACCAAAACCCTTGTAAGTTGTGTCTTTCGTGCTATAATCTCTGCTCTATCCTGATCAGAATCAAATTTTATCTGGATATTGTCACGGGTATTGAATAATAATATCTGTTCTCTTATCAGAGCGTTGAGTTCAACCGGCCTTAGCTCCTCCGAATAAAATCTGGAATAGCTGGAAAATTCTCCGGCTGTCTCGGATAAGATATCTATCTGCTCAATAAGCGAGTTGGCAAGTGCATCAAATTTGTTAGGCCAGTCCGGAACTCCCTGGCTTTTCATCCTTACAAGATGTTGTATGCTAAGCCTCATAGGTGTAAGCGGATTCTTTATCTCGTGAGCAATCTGTCTCGCCATCTCTCGCCACGCCTGCTCCCTCTCTCCGGCAGTAAGCCTCTTGGTACTCTCTTCCAGATCATCAACCATCTTGTTGTATGCAGAGACAAGGATTCCCAACTCATCTTTATTTGTGTAATCTATATGCTCGGGTTTTTGTGAAATGTCCAACAGCTCCATCTTCTTGCTTATTTCTGCCAAAGGTTTAGAGAGGGAGTTGGAAAGGGCAATCCCTCCAAACACCGCAGCGAGAAGCAGCAGTATATAAATATTTATAATTGTAGCAATGATGTTGGAGACATCGCTCCTCATTCCCGTCCACTGAGAGAAATAAGGAATATTTATTATTGCTATCAGTACACCGTCCTTGTTATATAACGGAGCATAGAGAGAGTTGTATTCGACTCCTGCAATCTTTTCTTTGTGAACGAACTCCTTCTTGTTATTTTTCACCATTTCAATAAACGCCATATCGTTCATTCTCTTGCCAACGATAAAACGGTTGAAAATTTCAGGTTGAGTAGTTCTCATAAGGAATCCTGAAGAACTATAAAGATTAACATCAATCCTTGCATTATTAGAAACCCGGTTCATTGCCTGCTGCAACTGCATATTATTGAATCTTGGATCATTGTACATACCTACATTCTGGCTGTAAAAAGAGAGTGTAGATTGCACGGATGCCATCTTTTCCTGAAGTTGTGTCTTGTTATTCTCATTAAAATAGTTGATCGAGAACCAGACACTTCCCGTTCCCATAAATACCAGGGCTATTACAAGTGATGACAGAAGGAGTATTGAGATTTTCCACCTGAATGAATTCCTCGGCATACTTGCCAATGAACCCTTTGAACCTCGTCCTATTAGCCCGAATATTATGAGGAAATAGAAGAGCATTGTGTAAGAGAGCGAGACAAAATAGGGAAACACATTTCTTTCCGGACGGCTGAGAATTATTGTTGTCTCCGGGGTTACCCTACTGATAAAGTGAAGATAACCGTCACTTTTTTTAGTGTAGTAACCAATCTTCTCATATTTCTTTGAGACTATCGGATAGCTGTAATCTCCGTTTGATAATACAAGTCGGTCATTTATGTATTTACCATAAGAATAAATATACGGTATGGTAAAGTTATCCATCTGAATATGGTTAAGAAGCTCCGCAGGATAACCGATTGTCTCATTTATGAACTTCGAATCCAACTCTATATATAGCCTTACAGGGCCTTCATTTATTCCAATGGGAGCATAAATAAATTTCCCCAGATACCTGATTCTTCCATTTGAGTTATTCATAAAGAAGAATTTTGAGCTCTCATATAACGGAGAACCGTATCTCAGCACCTCATTCTCAAAATAATCGACACACAGTTCCGGTGGTGAATCTGGATCAACCTGCAACAGAGACATATCCCGGCAGATTTTGATGCTCATATCGTAACGCTGGAGTATATTCCAGAAATAATTTTCGGACAGCTGACTGTGAACCATATCATCTCCGCCTGGAGCATTGACAAGCAAGCTGAGTTTCGGATCAGACTCTATCTGCTTTTCAATGGTTTTCAACTGAAGTTCAATGTTAAGATCTCTTTCGGTTGACAGCTTGTTTGCCCATACCCGGTTTCTGTTATCCTCCTTCTTGAAGCCGTAATAACTAACAACTCCCAGTGTATAAAAAGATATTAAAATAATATATAAAACAAGGTTTCTGGTTTTGAGGAATGAAATCCTTTCAAACCTTGTAAGCAGAGGTCTGAGCAGTTGGAGTGAAAAGAGCAGGGCAATGAAAAGCAGAGCATACGAGAGGTAGACCAGCAGGGAATATACCGATATCCCGTCTACCCTGTATAATTCCAGGACAACACTTGAGTTAAGTATGACCGACCTCAGGCTTATATGAATATAAGGCAGTAACAGCAGGGGTATTAATACAAATACTATATTAAGAAACCTCCGTTTAATCCCCTTTGATTTTATAATAATGAGAGCCAGCGTTTTTCTCATAATGAAAAGCGCTGTTATAAGGAGCGTTATTACCAGATTAATTATCAGAAGGTCAGCCAGTGAGCTGAATAACTCAAAATCAGCGTAGAGTGTGGGAGAAAAAAGAGCCAATCCGCCCTGCATCTGTGATGACATATAAAGAGCAAACACACTTACTGCAATCAATCCTCCGGCCAGATAAAAGAAATCTCTTATCTTTCTGGTGCTTTTCAACCTGGCAAAAAGAGCAAAAACAATAAACACCAAAGCAATAAGTCTTAACAAAGACCCGGGCTGCTCCCCTTTTGCCGGGAGGTCTTTAAGAACAGAAAAAAGCACACCTCCGTCCTTTCCGTGTATTACATATGATTCGTCATAAGTTACCGGAACAATGGAAAGTCTTTTCTTAGGAGAAAGATTACGATTTATCTGATTCTTAAGCATTGAATTCTCTGTAGGGTAGTCAGTCTGAACGAGCAATGCCGTTATTAGCAGCATGTTTTTCTTCATGTACATTTTAACTATATACCACCCTGAACCAAGGCTAAGATATTGCTCCTCTCCAGGATTAGCATTTATCAGCGCAGAATAGAATGCATAGGCCAGAGGTGTATTGCTGACACTTCCGCTGTTAACATGCTGCAGTCTGTATCCAAGAGTAAAATAAACATCATCATCATTCGATATTGGAAGTCTGTTAACCCAGGACTGGAGAGTATCATCATAATATCTGTATATCACCATATCTTCGGGAAAATCCTTGAATGAGAGGAATACAGAGTCGGGAGTCTCCTCTGCAATTTTTGCATAATCCTCAAGAATCTGCTGCCTCTTATGAATTCTCTCCTGAAGATCCTTCACCGCATGATCTATCGAATTAACCGGAGAATATCTTACAAATGAAGAGATTGTGCATATAAGCACAATTGCCCAATATATGACGATTCTTCTCTTTAATATTTTTATGAAAAAATCCTTCATTACTTGTGGTGATAAGGTTCTCCCTTAATTATTGTATGCGCTCTGTACAGCTGTTCCAAAAAAACAAGCCTTACCATCTGGTGAGGAAATGTCATACGGGAAAGTGATATCATGTCATCAGCCCTTTTATAGACTTTTTCAGAGAAACCGTACGCACCACCTACAACAAATATTATATTTCTTGTTCCCGAAACAGTATGTTTTTCAATATATCGCGCAAACTCCTCTGATGTTCTCATACTCCCCCTTTCATCAAGAAGGATAAGAGTATCGGATAATTTTACATTTTTGAGTATTGCCTCTCCCTCCTTCTCCTTTATCTGCTGCTGCGACATTCCCGCAACACCTTTCAGCTCGGGCAACTCAACTCTTTTATAATCCGTATAATGACCAAGCCTCTCCTCATATGTCTCTACTGCACTTCTGAGCCATGAGGAATCATTTTTACCGACAAGAAGTAATAATATCTTCATTGTGACAAATGTAAGACTTTATTCTCAAAATATATACCAGAGCCATGGCTTGATTTTTGCTTACCGATTGAATGTTGGTTATAAAATAATTATGAGCACACTATTATTAACTTTTTTTTCGGTTCTTTTAAGTTTCACAACAGCTTCAGCCCAACAAGGCCCTGAACAGGATGTCTTCGTCCCTATTGCCAAGTATATTCAATCCGGTGATTCAGAAAAGTTGTCTGCATGGTTTGCACCGAATCTGGAGATGGATATCCTTGGGACAGTCAATGTATGCAGCAAAACTCAGGCAAAACAGATTATAAAGGAGTTCTTTACCAACAACTCTCCTAAGAGTTTTCAGATTGAACACAGAAGCGGCAAGGCTCCCCTCAAATATGCAATCGGCTCCTTAAGTGCAGGAGGGAGTAAATTCAGAGTCACGCTCTTTGTAAAGACACAAGACAACGGGAATTTCATCCAGCAGATCCGTATTGAGATGGAGTGACCAGCCGGCGTTAATCCATATTGTTATTTGAAAACAGGACGGGCGTAATTCAATACGTCCTCTTTTGTTATGGTATTATTACTGAGAATTAACAGCCTCTCGGTAACATTTCTGAGCTCCCGGATATTTCCGGTCCATTTATATGAGGCAAGTTCGTTTAATGCGTCTTCCTCAATCTTCCTGTGTGGCATCCCGCTCTCTTCAGATATCTGATCAATAAAATATCTGGTCAGCAATGGGATATCCTCGGCTCTTTCACATAGAGGCGGAACATGTATTATGATTACGCTCAGACGATGGTATAAGTCCTCTCTGAAATTCCCCTTCAGAATCTCTTCCTGGAGATCCTTATTTGTAGCAGCCACCACTCTTACTCTTACATTTATGTCCTTATCACTTCCCACCCTGCTCAGTTTGTTTTCCTGGAGAACCCTCAGAACTTTAGCCTGGGCTGCAAGGCTCATATCACCTATCTCATCCATAAAGAGTGTACCTCCGTCTGCCTGCTCGAATTTTCCTTTATGCTGCTTTACAGCTGAAGTAAAAGCTCCCTTTTCATGACCAAACAACTCGCTTTCTATCAACTCACTAGGAATGGCAGCACAGTTAACCTCAATGAAAGGCATATTGCTCCTGCCACTCTTCTCATGCAACCACCTTGCAACAAGTTCCTTTCCCGTTCCGTTAGAACCAGTTATAAGCACCCGCGCATCAGTCGGGGCAACACGGTCAATCATATTCTTTATTCTGGTTATTGCCGGAGAGACACCTACAATCTCCTGAATTTTGGCAACCTTTTTCTTTAGTATTTTGGTCTCCTTGACAAGATCTCCCTTTTCGGTGGCATTCTTCAATGTTATAAGTATCCTGTTAAGATCCAATGGTTTCTGAATGAAGTCATACGCTCCTTTCTTAATACACTCTACTGCCGTATCAATGGAGCCGTGTCCGGAAATCATGATTACTGGAGACTCGACACCGGCTTCAAATGCTTTGTCAAGAAACTCCAGTCCGTCCATATTGGGCATCTTGATATCTGAGAAGATTGCATCAAAACTGTTCGATGTAGCAGCAGCCAGCCCCTCAGCCCCATCTGCAGCCAGAACAATTTCATGTCCCTCAAACTCCAGAATCTCTTTTAGGGTGTTCCTGATACTCTTCTCGTCATCAATAATCAATATCTTCATTTCAATCTGTTTTTTTCTGATTTCTCAGCTGAGCTGCCAATTCCGACATATAGCCCTCTTTAAGCGAATATGAGGATTGGTACAACTCTTTTATTTTACAATTCTTCAATACTATCTGAACAAAAATACTCCCGAGAACCATGTAGTCAACCCTTATAGGAGACATTCCCGGCATTTTCAACCTTTCTTCCCGGTTTGAGAGCACCAGTTTCTGATGAAGCTTCTCTAGTCTTGCAATATCAATCTCTTTTGCAGGCAAGGAGCCGTCATCATCAGCATAAAGCAGCTCTCTCAAAGTGTCAAATGAGCCGGAGGAGCCGATCATAAGTCCCGGAGAGTGTTCTGTGCAAGCATCAAAAAGAGGTTGTAACTCCTTTTCAAGATAGTTTTCTATCATCTCAATCTCCTCCATTTTAACAGGGTCACTGGGTAAAAACTGTTCACGCAGTCTCAGCATACCCAGATTGAAGCTTCTTTTCCAGAATATCCTCTCCCTATCTGCGATTATAAGTTCATTACTGCCTCCGCCTATATCACACATCAGAACCTTTTCATCCCATATAAGTAAAGACTCCCTTATACCTTTACATATCAGTTCAGCCTCTCTCTCCCCTGAAATAATCTCAATGTCAAATCCGAACCGGTCGTGTATCGCTCTTGCAAATTCCGAACCATTTTCTGCATCTCTGAATGCAGATGTGGCAAAACCCTTTATCAAGGTCACCTCGCCCTCACGATCAATGATGTCTTTAATCTCCTCAAGAGCCTTCAAAGACCCGCTCATAGCCTCGCTTCCCAAACGTCCGGCCTTGAAACCGCCTGCACCTATAAACGAAGGCATCTTGGCAACTTTGATAATTTTGCATGATTCTTGTTCTATCTCTGTAATAAGCAGATTGAAGACATTGGTTCCCAGGTCGAGTATGGCGACTTTCATTGATTAATTTTTTACAAAGATAATCCTTTTTCGTATGTTTGCTTTTTATGAATGACATGAACATTTCGAAGATAATTATAGCGGTGGACGGCCATTCCTCTACGGGAAAAAGCACATTTGCCAAAGCTATTGCCCAAAAGTACGGCTTACTTTATGTCGATACCGGAGCACTCTACAGGGGTGTAACACTTTTTGCAATCGAGAACTCTCTTATAAATAAGGATAACATTATAGACTCTGAAAAACTTGAACCAATGCTTGAACTTCTCCGGCCGGAATTCAGAAACACCGGAGAGAACGGCAAAAGTGAGCTATATCTTAACAACCGCCTGGTTGAAAAAGAGATACGGAGTCTCTCCGTATCATCTCAGGTAAGCTACATAGCAGCTCTGCCTGTGGTGAGAAATTACGTGGATAAGATATTGAGGTTATATGGTGAGAGAAGAGGTGTCGTTATGGATGGCAGAGATATCGGAACGGCTGTATTCCCTGATGCGGAACTTAAGATATTTATGACTGCTGATGCAGAAGTAAGGGCAAAAAGAAGGTACAATGAAATGATTGCCAAAGGAGAAGAGGCCGATTTTCAAAAAATACTGGATAACATTATCCAGAGGGATTATATTGACGAACACCGTGAAACAGCTCCACTCAGGATGGCACCAGATGCAATCCTTCTCGACAACAGCCATATGTCACAGGAAGAACAGATGGAGTGGCTGTCCGGAAAAATTCCAAAAAAATGAAACTGAAGGTCGAGGTCGACACCAAGTCCGGTTTCTGTTACGGAGTTGTTAGAGCCATTGAGGAGGCTGAAAGCTTCCTGGACAAAAACAGGAAATTGTACTCCCTCGGCTCCATAGTACACAACAATACCGAGCTTGACAGACTAAGGAAAAAGGGTATGGAGGTGGTAACCCACGAAGACATGGAGGGACTAAAAGACTCTGTTCTCTTCATAAGGGCGCACGGGGAACCGCCGTCGAGCTACGAGACTGCCAGGAGAAACAACCTCAGGCTGATTGACTGCACATGCCCTGTTGTTCTCAAACTTCAGAAGAGGATTAAGGAACACTTTGAGGAAGTTAAAAAAATTAACGGGCAACTACTCATCTTCGGTAAAAAAGGTCATGCCGAAGTCAACGGACTAGTCGGACAGACCGATGGCCGGGCCATTGTGATTGAACGAGCCGATGACCTTGATTCCATAGACTATACAAGGCCTGTTGTGATATTCTCACAAACCACAAAAGACCTGGATGAGTACCGTGAGATTTGCGGGATTATCGGACAGAATATCGAAAAAGCAGGAGCCCCTGCAGAAAATTTCAAATCCTTCAACACAATATGCGGACAAGTATCTTCAAGACACCCTCATTTGAAAGATTTCGCTGCAAAGCATTCCGTTATTGTATTTGTCTCAGGAAAGGAGAGTTCTAACGGCAAAATTCTTTTTCAAAGCTGTAAGTCGGTAAATCCCGGCTCGTATAAAATAGAGAGCATTGAGGAGATAAAGAGAGAATGGTTCAATGACGGAGACACGGTTGGAGTATGTGGTGCAACCTCGACTCCGAAATGGCTGTTGGAAGAGGTCGCAGGATATATAAAGGGTGAAATGTTCGTCAATGTCATTCTTCCGCTTAAGTTCAGGGATGAGGTGACATACGGGGTGCCCGAAGAATTTCACGGCAATATTCAGATCGGGTCTGTTGTAAGAGTCAACTTTGCAAACAAGGAGTATAATGCCGTTGTCTCTGCTATTACTCACACAAAAGGAGACTATAAGGGCAGAATAAAGGACATTATTGATCTGCGGCAGGATTACCGGATTACCGGAACAGAGCTTAAACTCTGGGATTGGATGGCAAAGTACTATCTATGTACATCTGGTGAAGTATACAAAGCGGCATACCCGGCAGTAATTGCAGCTGCAGAGAGTAAAAGAAAGAGACGCACACT
>Ga0265297_10002949_pt1 | contig 32491 bp, 46 predicted proteins | sample Munlanlwell13791_FD_192502 | JGI IMG/M metagenome (GOLD analysis project Ga0265297, IMG submission 192502) | Leachate microbial communities from a municipal landfill in Southern Ontario, Canada - Leachate well 137-91 | ecosystem: Engineered > Solid waste > Landfill > Unclassified | place...
CCTTTCAAAACACACCCGCGAAATTGGGGAGGGGGGGGTTGAGGGCCGGGAGGGTAGCTATGGCGGGTAGACCAGCCAAACCGGCCGCGCTGAAAAAACTCTCTGGCAATCCCGGTAAGCGGAAAATGGGTGCTGAGCCTAAATTCGCGGAGGGGGCGGGGATGCGGTGCCCGCGCCATTTGTCGGAGGTGGCCAAGCGGGAGTGGCGCCGGGTGAGCGCAGTGCTGCGTGAGACCGGGATGCTGACGGTGGCAGACCGCACGGCCCTGGCAGCCTACTGCCAGGCGTATGCCAACTGGGTGGAGGCTGAGCAACACATGCAGCGCGAGGGGCGAGTGATGACGTTTGAGTCTGGGTACCAGCAGATTTCGCCGTGGGCCAATTTGGCGAAAACTGCGCTGGCTGAGATGCGGCAGTACATGACCGAGTTTGGCATGACGCCGAGCAGCCGGGCCAGGGTGGCCCAGAAACCTGCGGAGACTGAGGATCCGTTTGAGGCGTTTGTGCGGCGCAAACTGGACGAGGAGCCAGCCCGACCATGATTAACATCCCGGAGCAGTATATGGCGGATGTGCTCAGCGGGCGGCAGGTGGCCTGTAAGTGGGTGCGGCTGGCGATTGAGCGGCACCGGCGTGATCTGGCAACGGCGACCGAGTATTATTTTGACCCGGCCGCGGGGATGCACGTGATTGAGTTTTTTGCATTCCTGAAACACAGCAAGGGGGAGTGGGCCGGGCAGACGATCAGCCTGGAGCCGTGGCAGCAGTGCTACCTGTATATTTTGTTTGGGTGGCGGCGGGTGGCTGATGACCTGCGGCGGTTTAGGACGGGCTACCTGGAGGTGGCGCGCAAAAACGGCAAATCGACGCTGGGGGCCGGGATTGGGCTGTACCTGATGGTGGCGGATGGCGAGCCAGGCGCAGAGGTGTACAGTGCGGCGACCAAACGAGACCAGGCGCTGATTGTGCACAACGAGGCGACCCGGATGGTCAAAGGATCGCCGGGGCTGCGCAAGCGCGTCAAAGTTTTCCGCAACAACCTGCACATTGAGGGGACGGCCAGTAAATTCGAGCCACTGGGCGCGGATGCGGATACCCTGGATGGGCTCAACATCCACGCGGCGATTGTGGACGAGATCCACGCGCATAAGAGCCGGGACGTGTGGGACCGGCTGGAGACGGCGACCGGCGCCAGGCGGCAGCCGCTGATGCTGGGCATTACGACGGCCGGATATGACCGGGAGAGCCTCTGCTGGGAGCTGCACGAGTACCTCCAGAAGATTTTGGAGCAGATTGTTGTTGACGATACGTTTTTTGGGATGATTTTTTCGATTGACGATGGCGACGACTGGGCTGACCCGGAGGCGTGGATCAAGGCGAACCCCAATCTGGGCGTGAGCAAAAAAGTGGATGACCTGGTGCGCAAGGCCAAACGGGCGCAGGAGATCCCGAGCTCGCTGAACTCGTTTTTGCGGTTGGAGTTGGATATCTGGACAGAGAGCGAGAGCGTTTGGCTGTCGATGGAGCACTGGCAGGCGTGCGGCGGTGCGGTGGATGCGGATGGGCTGCGCGGGCGGACGTGCTACATGGGGCTGGATCTGTCCAGCAACGTGGACATCAGCGCATACGCGCTGGTTTTCCCACCGCAGCAGGAGGATGACCCCTACCAGGTGCTGATGCGGTTTTTTATCCCCGAGGAGGGGATGAAAAACAGGAGCCATAACGACCGGGTGCCGTATGACGTTTGGGTGCGGCAGGGATACATCACGGCGACGGGCGGCAACGTGATTGATTACGAGTACATTTTGAGCCAGATTGACGAGGATGCCCAAAAATACGATATTGCGGGCGTGGCGTTTGACCGGTGGGGAGCTACGCAGGTGAGTTTGCGCCTGGCAGATGCCGGGCTGGCGGTGGCGGCGTTTGGGCAGGGGTTTGCGAGCATGAGCGCGCCGACGAAGGCGCTGGAAAACCTGATTTTGGGGCATGAGCTGGCCCACGGCCATAACCCGGTGCTGACATGGATGGCGGCCAACGCGGTGACGGAGGAGGACGCGGCGGGCAATATCAAGGTTTCGAAAAGACGCAGCCGGGAAAAAATTGACGGCATTGTGGCGCTGGTGATGGGGCTAGACCTGGCGCTGCGGAGCGGCGGGAGCAGCGTGTATGAGGAGCGCGGAATCATATGGATTTGAAACGACAACGCATGACGATGGCGGATGCCGCGGCGCTGGTGGGGCTGGCCCTGCTGGCGGTGGGGTGCTGGATGGCCTGGCGGCCGCTGGGGCTGATTGTGCCGGGCCTGCTGCTGATTGTGTACGGGGTTATTTGCGGGCTGAACGAACCGACGAGAGGTGAGCAGTGATCATCAGCCAGTTACAGAAACGATTTAGACCAGGGCAGGAGCCACCGGAGGGCTGGGGTGAGGTGGGCTGGCTGCGGTCGGATGCGGGCGAGCTGATCTCGCCAGAGGCGGCGATGAGCATCAGCGCGGTGTATGCGTGCGTGCGGATTTTGGCCGAGAGCGTGGCGAGCCTGCCGCTGATGCTGTACCAGCGCCGGAGCGACGGCGGCAAAGTGCGGGTGACGGATCATCCGCTGTACGAGCTGCTGCATAATGCGCCCAATCGTGAGATGAGCTCGTTTACCTGGCGGGAGACGTGCCAGGGGCATGTGTCGCTGTGGGGCAACACCTACAGTCAGGTGGTGTATGACGGCGGCGGGCGGGTGCGGGAGATCTGGCCGCTGCGCCCGGACAGGATGACTGTGGGACGCACCCCGGCGGGCGAGCTGGGATATGAGTACCGGCGCGACACGGGCGAGGCGCGGGTTTTCAGGGCAGACGAGATTTTACACATCCCAGGGATGGGGTTTGATGGGCTGGTTGGGTACAGCCCGATTACACTGGCGCGCAACGCGCTGGGGCTATCCAGGGCGACTGAGAAATTTGGATCCAAACTATTTGCCAATGGGGCCAGGCCCAGCCTGGTGATCAAAACGCCGGGGACGGCGAAACTCTCGGACGCGGCCAAGAAAAGATTGCAGGACAGCTGGAATGCAGAATTTGGCGGGGTGGAACGGGCCCACAGCACGGCTGTGCTGGAAGAGGGCATGGACATTGCCTCCATCGGGGTGCCGCCCGAAGACGCTCAGTTTTTGGAGACGCGGCGATTCCAGCTTTTGGAAATTGCGCGGATGTTCCGCGTGCCGCCACACATGCTGGCGGAGCTGGAGCGGGCCACGTTTAGCAACATCGAGCACCAGGCGATTGAGTTTGTGGTGCACACGCTGCGGCCGTGGCTGGTGCGGTGGGAGCAATCCATGAGGCGGCGGCTGCTGACCGAGGCTGAGCGGGCCCAGGGATATTTTGTAGAGTTTGCGGTGGATGGCCTACTGCGGGGCGATGCTAAATCACGCAACGAGAGTTATCAGATCGGGCGCAATGGGGGCTGGTTGTCTGTGAACGACATCCGCAGCCTTGAGAACCTGAACCCGATTGAGAACGGCGATATCTACCTGCAACCGCTGAACATGGTCCCGGCTGGGACGGCGGAGACAGAGACCGAGAGCGGGCAGCGAGCCATGCTGATGACGAGCGGCGAGCTGGAGGCGCGGTATGGAGCGGTATTGAACCGGAGCAACCGTGATGATTTGGCCCAGGCGCGTGATCTGGTTGATGGGGTGCTGAAACGGGCAGAACCGGCTGATGAGGATGAGGAGGCTGAACGATCCAGCAATGTGATGGCACTTTTTATGCCGGTATTTGAGGAGATCTACGGGCGGGCGCTGCGCCGGGAGGCGCAGGACGTTGGGCGGATGCTCGAAAAGGGGCTGCCGGTTGAGGCGTTGAGCAAATTTTACGCGGCGCAGCGGGATTTGATGATTGAGATGACGAACCAGACGGCTCTGGCGCTGGCCGGTGCGATGAGCCGGGGTGGACGAATCTCTGGCGAGGCAATCATGCGGATGGAAGCGGCTTGCGCTGATGTGGCATCTGGACACACAGCGGAGATGCTGCAGCGGGTATCCAAAGGCAAAGAAGATTTTTCGGGCGAGGCATTGAGCCGAGAGGCTCGAGAATTGGCGAGTTTGGCAGTGACCAGGATTGTGGAGGTGATTGATGACGACAACTAACACGGAGCGGCGGATTTTTGAGACACGGCTGGAGGTGCGGGCGGTGGAAACCAGCCAGGCGCCGATGATTGCCGGACATGCGGCGGTTTTCAACCAGTTTTCGGTGGACATGGGCGGCTGGGTTGAGCGGATGCGGCCGGGTGCGTTTGCGAACAGCATCACGGTGGATGACATCCGGGCGTTGTGGAACCATGACACCAACTGGGTGCTGGGGCGCAACAAGGCAGGGACCCTGCGGCTGAGCGAGGATGCCCAGGGGCTGGCGATTGAGATTGACCCGCCAGAGGCGCAGTGGGCGCAGGATTTGATGGTATCAATCCGGCGCGGGGATGTGAGCCAGCAGAGCATCTCGTTTTGGACGCTGCGGGACCAGTGGAGCGTTGAGGGCAACCTGGTTGTCCGAGATGTGTACGAGGTCAAGCTGTTTGACGTATCGCCTGTCACGGCGGCTGCTTATGAGCAGACCGATGTGGGCGTGCGCAACAGCGAGCTGTATGAGTTATCTACCCGGATGAGCGCGGGGCGGGCGACCGCTGGCGAGCTGAGCCGGTTGGATGAGGTGATTGCCCAACTCAATGGGCGCCAAACCCAGGCGGGTGAGGCGGGCGCAGCGAGTGACCAGGCGGGCCTGGCCATGCGGCTGCGTTTGTTGGGCCTGATGTAACCAAAAACTTTTGGAGGATGAGATGAAAACTATTCGTGAAATGCGCAACCAGAAAGCCAACCTGATCACTCAGGCCCGGCAGGTTCTGGAGGTTGCTGAAACCGCTGGCCGCGACGTGACCACCGAGGAACGCAACCAGTTTGACGCCCTGATGCACCAGGCTGAGACTGTTGATCAGGACATTACCCGGCGCGAGGCGCTGGAACGCGAGGAGCAGCGGCTGGCCCAGGCGACCACCGAGGCGGAACGCCCGGCAGTGGAAACCAGCGAACAGCGCGGCCCACGCACCAGCCCGGAGTACCGGCGGGCGTTTGGTAACTACCTGCGCCAGGGGCTGCTCTCGCTGACTGGCGAAGACCAGCGCGCCCTGCAGGCGGACAATCCGACCCTGGGCGGCTATCTGATGGCCCCGCAAACGTTCATCAAGACCTTGATCGCTGCTGTGGATGATGAAACGTTTATCCGCAAATTGGCAACTGTGCTGCCGGTGGGCGGCTCGGAGAGCCTGGGCGCGCCCAGCCTGGACGCTGACCCGGCTGATGCCGATTGGACGGGCGAGATCACCAGCGTGGGTGAGGACAGCACGATGGCGTTTGGCAAGCGCGAGATGGTGCCGACCATGCTGACCAAGCTGGTCAAGGTCAGCATGAAGCTGATCAACCGGGTGCCGGATGTGGAGGCCCTGGTGGCCAGCCGTTTGGGCTACAAATTTGCGATCTCGCAGGAGAAAGCATTTTTGACCGGTTCTGGCGCTGCCCAGCCGCTGGGTGTGTTTACCGCCAGCGTGGACGGCATTACGACCGCCCGCGACATGGCGACCGACAACGCCCAGACTGCGATGACTGCGGACGGGCTCATCAACGCCAAATATCACCTGAAATCGCAGTACTGGCGCAATGCGGCCTGGATTTTCCACCGCACCGCTGTGCGCAACATCGCGAAGCTCAAAGATGGCGAGGGCCAGTACATCTTCGACCTGACCCGCAACGAGCTGCTGGGCTTCCCGGTTAACACCAGCGAGTATGCGCCGAGCACCTTCACGGCTGGCCTGTACGTGGGCATCCTGGGCGATTTCAGCAAGTACTGGATTGCCGATGGCATGACCTACAGCGTGCAGCGCCTGGTCGAGCTCTATGCTCGCAACAACCAGGTGGGCCTGATCGGCCGCATGGAAGCGGATGGTATGCCGGTGCTGGCTGAGGCGTTTGTGCGCGTGACGCTGGCTCCGTAGGCGTAAGAAGAACCTAACCCCCTGCCCCCTTCCCTAAAGGGAAGGGGGAGAACAAGAAGAAAATGAGGTGAACCAATGATTAAGGATGTTAAGATTTCCCGGATTTATGCCGGGGCAGTGGCCGGGTTTGGGGATACGCTGTCGAGCGATATCCTGGACATGACCGGTTACGAGGGTGTGCTGCTGATTGCTGACCTGGGCGACCAGGCGGCCACGGCTGTGGCGACCCTGACGGCGCAACAGGACACGGATGCCGCGGGCGGCACGATGGCCACCCTGGTCGGCAGCTCGACCTATACGTTTGCGGCTGCGGACGGCGACGACGACCTGCTGGTGCTGGACGTCTACAAGCCGATGGAGCGGTACATTCGTGCCCAGCTCCAGCGCGCAACGGCCAACATCACGGTCAAGTCGATCATCGCCATCCAGTATGGCGCGGCGAAACCGCCCGTGACCCAGAGCACGACCGTGCTGGACTCCGACCTGCTGGTCAGCCCGGCTGAGGTCTAACCGAGGTACAAGACGCCCGGGCGGGGGCAACCCTGCCCGGGCATTGAGGAGGTAGGCATGGCCTATGCAGAGAGACACAAGGTAACGGTGACGACCGACGCGGCGGGCGCTGGGATCGGCTATACCCCAGTGGTGAGCGGCAAAATCCGGCAGATTGTGTACGACAAAACGGATTTTGACAACGGCGTTGATTTTGACGTGACCCTGGAGACCACCGGCGAGGTGGTGTGGGACCAGGATAACGTCAATGCGGATGCGGTTGTGGCGCCACGGATTGCGACCCATACCACGGCGGGCGTGGCCGCATTGTACGCGGCGGCTGGGCTGCCGGTGCTGGATCACATTGTGGTGGCGAAAGACCGCGTCAAAATCGCAGTGGCCAACGGCGGCAACGTCAAAAGCGGCGTTTTCTACGTGGTCGTGGGAGACTGAGCAATGAAAATCAGGATGCAGGCGTTGGCGGCAGGGCCGAGCGGTACATGGCAGCCGGGGCAGATCGTTGAGGTGCCGGAGGCTGTAGGACGGCGGCTGGTGGCAGGCGGGTATGCGGTGGACCTGAGCCCCGACCTAACCCCCCGCCCTTCCCTGAAGGGAAGGGGGCCGGAACAGGGAGAAGAGGTTGAGGAGACGCCGAAACCGCTGATTGAGGATGCCACGGCGCCAGTTCCGCCTGAGCAGGCTGTGGTTGTGCGGAAAAAGCGGCATTAGTTTGATGGATGGAGGTGAGTGAAAATGAGTGGTGAAAATGTACTGAATTTCGTTGAACAGGGCGGCGGTCGTTCGGTGATCGGCGGCGATCTGGATATTGTATCCGGCGGCGAGATCGACATCGAATCGGGCGGCGCACTGAAAATTGCGGGGACACAGGTCAATTCGAGCGCGGCTGAGCTTAACATCCTGACGGGTGTGACGGCGACGGCGACGGAATTGAATCTGCTGGACCTGAGCAAAGTCGGGGCGGGGCTGCGGATTTTGAAAATCGCAATCCCGGCGGGCGATTACTCGGTTGAGACGGACTCGGGTTGGGATCTGCCTGCCAAGTCCATCGTTTTGGATGTATTCATGGATGTCAAAACGGCGGACGCGGGCAAGACCCTCTCTGTGGGCACAAAATCGAGCGAGGCGGGCGGCGATGCGGACGGGTTTATCGCTGCGGCGCTGCTGACCAATCTGGGGCTGGTGCGGCCAGGGGCGACCCTGGACGGGACTGGCAACTGGTTTGTGGCGGATACGCGCGGCGAGCTGCTGAGCAAGTTCGCGGCTGGCGCCAATGCGGATGACCGCGGCCTGTACGCGGAGTGCCCATACCTGAGCACGGCTGCGACGGCCAAATCGGTGAGCTATACGTCCAGCGCGGCTACGACTGCGGTGGTCGATCTGTACATCGTGTACATCGAGCTGGGATAACCCCTGGAGTTTCTAGGGGGCGGTGTGAGCTGCCCCCTGGGAGACCTAATTCCCGAACCTAACCCCTGACCTAACCCCTGACCTAACCCCCGGCCCCTTCCCTAAAGGGAAGGGGGGGGAAGAAGGGAAGGGGGAGGGAGCGGACGGAGAATCGGAGAGCTGATGAGCTGGGCACAGATTTATACCAATACCAAAATGGTAATTGACAGCCTGGGGCTGCCGGGCGATGAGCCGCAGTTGATGCGGCGCGTGCGGGAGGCGAGCAGCTACCTGCAGGGCGTGATGGGCGAGTTTGTGCCAGTAACAGAGGCACGGACGTTTGAGACGAATTTTTACACGGGCGGGATGAACGTGCAGTGCCTGCTGGCGCTGACGAGCATCACTGACCTGGACGGGAACACGATCTCGACGGACGAGTACACGCTGCTGCCGCGCAATAAAGCCTGGGCCAACGGGCCCTACCAGCGGGTGAGTGGGCCGACTGCGGCGATCATCACGGGGCGGTGGGGGCTGTATGAAAACTGGCTGGCGACTGGTTTGACGGGGACGCTGGCGACTACGGCGGCGACAGCGCTGAGCGTGACCAACGGCGGGCTGCTGTGGCCGGGGATGATCATCAAACTGGACAATGAGCAGTGCCTGGTGACAGCGGCCAACGGCGGCGAGGGCAGCGCCAATCCGACTGCGGCGGTGAGCGTGGTGACAGGCAACGCAGGCGACGATGATGATGTAATCGGCGTGACCAACGGGGCCGAGTTTGCGGCGAGTGAGGTGATCCGCATCGGGTATGAGGATATGATCATCCGGCGAATTGTGGGCAACGACCTGGTTGTCAGCCGGGGATGGAACGGAACGCGGCGAGCTGCACACCTGCTGGGTGCGGCGATCAGTGTGTACCGGACGGTGACGATTGAGCGGGCGGTGAACGGGACCACGGCAGCGACCCATGCGGCGGCGGCAATCACGGAGGCGGAGATCCCGGAGGATGTGCTGTATCTGGCGACCCAGATTGCGGCGCTGATGCGCGGCAAGGCCCAGACCGGGTTTACCGGGCGGGCTGGGAATGCGGAGAGCGGCGAATCGTTTTGGCTGAATGAATTTCCACGATCGCAGATTGATGCGGTGCGTTGGAAATATGCGACGGGAGCGTAGAGAGATGCTGCCGCAGATTGAGGTCAAGGCTGAGGGTCTGGATCGGCAACTGGCAAAGCTGGCACTGGCTGACCCGGAAGTCAAAAAGATGCTCAAAAAGGCGTTGGGTTCTGGGCTGCGGGTGGTGCGGAGCGAGGTGCTGCCGCATGTACCGGTGTACAGCGGACGACTTAAAGCGGCGTTCCGCTCATCGGTGCGCCCACGTAACGGATTCTGGCAGGGACGATTTTATAACCGGCACTCGTTTTATCTGCGGATGGTGGACGTTGGCCGTACAGCCGGGACGCCCATGCCGTTTAACCGGGGTATGCCTGAGAGACTAACAAGCTGGGTGATTGATAAATTCAGCCCGGCGGCGAGCGAGCTGCGCAACGTGGTATTTAACGTGGCTCGGGCGATTGGGCGAAAGGGTATCAAAGGGCGGCCCATCATTGAACCTGCCTGGCTGCGGAGCAAGGCCAGAGTGATGCACTTATTTTCACAGGGCGTGAAACAGATTACAGAGATGCTGAGTAATCGGAACGGTGGAGGCGGCAATGCTTGAAGACTGGATTGATAATCTGGCGAAAGCCTGCGGGACGGTATATGCCGGAAAAGGGCGCTCGATGCGGGCGTTTCGGCAATACGAAAAAAACGAGATCCCGGAAGCGATTACACAGTATCCCTGCTGTATTCAACTGCCGCAAAGCGTGAGATTGTCATACTCGAGCGGCGGCGTTTGTACAGCGATTTGGACAGGGACAACAGAGTTTCACCTGGCATCCAACCTGGGGCGCAAGGCGCTGCCGGAGGTGCTGTTATTTTATGACCGGATTTTCCGGGCGTTTGCGGCGCATGTCACGCTGTATGGGAGCGTGGCGCAGTGTTTGTTGGATCCGGATGGCCCATCCATTGAGGGGCCGATGGAGATGCGCTGGGGCTCGGAGGATTTCCACTATGGCATGGTGGCCCATTGGACCGTCAAAGAGGTTTTGACGGGTGTGACGGTGAGTTAAGGAGGTTGTGATGGTTGTGCTGCGAGTGATTAAAGAGGTTGGTAAGCCGGGCGGTGAGTACCACCTGGCGGTTGGCAAGGTGATTGAGGTACGCGAGGATACGGCAAAGATTTTGCAGGAGGCGTATCCGGATTGTTTCGAGGTGGGCGAAGAGCCTGCCGCTAAAAAAGTGGGCCAGAAGGAGGTTCAGCATGGGTGAAAGAGTATTTACAAAATCGCAGTATGCCGTTGAGGTGACAAAAGGCACGGCGATTGCGAGCACGGCGATTTTTCCGGGAACTGTGACTGTTCCGCCGGATCGCAAGGTGCAGTTTTTGGAGCCGCTGACGGGGCGCCGGGGTGGGTCTACCGTTTCGAGTGTAGCTCAAATCCTGATTGATCCGCTGACCATGCGGATGGATGCAGCCTACACCGAAAAACTGCCATTGATGTTTTTGATGCTGCTGGATGGTACGGCGACGGCAGCCCTGGGAAAATGGACGTTTACGCCGAGCCTGACGGCGGCAGGCAGCTATAAGAGCCTGACGCTGGAGTACGGCGACGATACCCAGGCGTATGAGGCCGAGTATGTGATGGGTCGCCGGCTGAAAATATCCGGGAAAACCGGCGAGGATGGGCATGTGAGTGTTGAGCTCGAATGTTTTGCCAGGCAGGAGACCAAAACATCGTTTACGGCTGGCCTGACACAGGGCACACTGACCCCGCTGGTGGCGAACCTGAGTGGGTTCTACATTGACCCGACCTGGGCAACTTTGGGCGCCACTAAAAAGACCGCGCTGCTGCGGGAATTTGACATTGAGATTACCAACGGCGTGCACCCGAAGCACCTGGCAGATGGGGCGCTGACGTTTGGCACCTACGGTGAGGGAAAATTGGGCGTGACGGCCTCGTTTGTATACGAGGGTGCGGCAAGCGCTGTGACGGAGTATGACGCATACAAAGCCCAGACAGCGCGGGCGATCCGGCTGACGCTGGGATCGGCGACTGAGGGTCTGCAGATTGACATGTATGGCAAATACGAGACCATCCAGCCGATGGGCCAGGAGGCGGACGGCGACAACCTGCATGTGGCGGCTTTTGTGGGCATGGATGATAACCAGGCTACTCCGCACAAACTATCGGTTGTGTGCAGCACGGCTGCGACCACGGCATAGGAGCGACTATGGAGATCAACATCCCGAAACTGGTGCGGCCGCTGGCGCTTTCGGCATATGCTGATGAGCTGGGCGAGGCGGTGCTATGGGTGTGGATTAACCCACCGCGCAGCCTGCTGGCAGAGATGCTTGAGCCGCAGCCGAGTGATGCTGACGAGATGGCGAGGCGGGTACAGCGTGGGCATGAGATTATGGCCACGCTGTGGAGCCAGGGGTCGGATGCGGCAACGCATTGGACGGCAGAGGATGTGGCACGGTTGATTGAAGAGAAACGGGAGGCTGATCCGGCGTTGTATCCCTGGTTGAGGGAACAGACGTTTGCAATGATCGGAGCGTACCGTAGTGCTCAAAAAAAAAGTTGACATCTGCGCTGCTCGACATGTCACGCGGGGATGGCGCGAGCCATCCCCTGCTGGCAGATATCGAGCTGGCGCAGATGATCAACCGGACCTGTGGTGGGGCCGTGATCGCGCCGTGGCAGGTTGGCGAGCTGCCAGAGGATTGGCTGGACCTATTCCGTGGGCTGGTAGTGCAACTACCGCAGATGCGGCAGGCGAGAGCCGAGGCGCAGCGGGCACTGGACGAGGCGAGGAGACGAAATGGCTGACAGTTTGCTGAGCATTCTGATCAATACGGATTACCGATCTAAAGGGACTGTAGCGGCGCAGAACGCGCTGACAAAGCTCAAGGGCGGGGTAAAAGACACCGCTGCGAGTATGTTGGGGCTAAATGCTGGCAGCCTGACGGCGGTTGGAATCATCACGGGGCTGACGGCGGCTGTCAAAAAATGTGTGGACAGCTATGTGACCTATGCTGACCAGGTACGGCAAGCGACCAACCTGACAGGTATGAGCGCGGAGGAAACCTCCAGGCTAATCCAGGTGGCCGATGATTTCGGGGTCGGTTATGACAAACTCAGGACGATTTTGCAGGGGGCTAATAAAGCCGGGTTTGAGCCAAGCATTGAAAATATTGCGGCGCTGAGCGATGCGTACCTGGCATTGGAAGATCCGGTTGAGCGGAATAAGCTGCTGATTGAGAACTTTGGAAAATCCGGCATGGATTTTGCCGAGGTGATGAAACTGGGCAGCGATGCGATTTTAGAGCGGGCTGGCTCGGTTGAGCAGGGGATGATCCTGGATGAGCAGGCGCTGGCGGCGAGCCGTGAATACCAGATGGTGTTGGATGATCTGGAGGACACGCTCCAGGCGGCATCGATGGCACTGGCACAGGAATTTATCCCGGCGCTGGCTGACGTGATCGAGTTTATGACCCGAGGTGTCAAAGCGGGCAGCCAGTTGATTTCTTCGCAAAACACGCTCAAAGACATCTGGGAGGAGCATGAGCAGGCTGTACTCAGCACAGCCGGGAGCTACGAAGAATACCGGGACGAGGTGCTGCGGGCGGCGGTTGACGGGAAGATTTTGACAGGCTCGGCGAAATGGGCGGCGATGGAGATCCTCAACGGTGGGCTGAGCGCAGAAGAGACTGCATCCAAGATGGCGATTTTGGCTAACAAAATTGACATTGCATCGCGGGCTGAGTATGACAGCCGAAATGCGGCGATTGAGTTTCGAGAGACGCATGATTTGGCTGCCGAGGCGGTTATTGCGCTAACAGAGGCGGAGATTGATTATAAAGCCGAGCTCAAGGGGCTGGAGACACTGATTGCCGGGCCGGTGGGCAAGGAGTTGGACAGCTACCGAGAGAAGCAAGAAAAGATTACCGATGAGGTTGAGAAGACCAAAGCGAAGATTGAGAAATTAGAGGGGCTGCGCTGGCTGACACCAGAGCAACGGGCTGATTTGGAAGAGGCGAAACAGCGGCTCGGCGAACTGGGTGACGAGGCGACTACTGCGGCAGAAGAGCATCACCTGGCTATGGCGAAGATCATCTTTGATATGGCGAACGTGCGGGCTGCGGCAGATGGCGTGATTACTGAGGCGGAGTATGCTGCGCTGAAAAATTATGCCACTAACATGGGGATGGTTGACCAGAGCACGATGGATGCCGAGTATGCAATGGGGCTGATGCAGGACAGGCTGGCAGAGAGCCCAGGATACTACGAAAACTATGACCGGGCGTTGGAGCAGATGACGATTGCGCTGGATGATGGGACGATCAGCGCTGGAGAGTTGGAGAAAATCCTGGGCATTTTGAGCGGACAGGATTGGTCCGTCAATGTGGGTGTACATGTGGATGATCAGGAGCTGCATGATCTCGCGAACACAGCACTGCAATACGGCGGCAACGGTGGGATTATCCCGATGGCAGACGGCGGCGATTTTATGGTGACACGACCAACGCTGTTTTTGGCTGGCGAGGGGGGAGTGCCAGAGCGGGCGACATTTACGCCGATGCCAGTTGGCGGTGGCGGCAATGCGCCACAGGGCGGCGGGGTGACGGTGAATGTAAGCGGGTTGAGTGTGCGGAGTGACATGGATATTGAATTGATCGCCAGGCGGCTGGCAGAGTTGACACAGAGGAGGCATTAGGATATGGCGCATGATGTGAAGCTGGGGTTATGGTTGACGACAAACCAAATGGCAACTACGCCAACAGTATCTGCAGTTGACACGACAGCGACGGGATACGATTTGGAGGAGATGCAACTGGTGACGCCAGTTGGGGACCCGCTGACGGAGCGGGTGGTGGAGACCATGCGGGTGCGGATTACGGGGACGAGCAAGGCAGATTTAAGAACAAAACTTTCAGCGGTGTATGATTTTGCGGACCAGGTGCGGCGGTTTTGGAAGGGGGCCAACCCGTATTTTGGGCGCGTACTTTTGCAGGTTGAGGACACAGGTAACAGTTACTGGAGCCTGCTGTATGATGTCCAGGTAAGTCATGACGATATCCTGGGGGCGACATTGGCAAACTATCAGACCGTTGTGACGGTGACGTATGAGCGGGCAGGGTTTTGGGAAAAATCGAGCTCGATTGTGCTTAATGCAATCACGCTAACGAACCCAAACGGAACTGGTATTACGCTGAACATTGCTAACTGCAACGATGGGACGGGGGTAAGCCCGAACATACTGGCAAATTATGTAGATATTGACACAACGGATATTGATGGGGATGTACCTACCCCACTGTATTTTGGTGTCACGAATAAAGAGAATGTCGCCACTGGCAACAGCATCATTTATGTCGGTGGGATCGGGGTGAGCAGCGCTGGCGTACTGCCAACGCTATTTTTTGAGGGTGAGGCGGCCAGTGGTGGGACGAGCACGGCAGATGCCACATGCAGTGGCAGCGCTAAAGGGCGGGTTGTGTTGGCGAGCGGGGCTGAGGCTGAGATGCTGGCCTGGAGTCTCACGAGTAATGTTGATCGGTATCTGGGCCTATGGTATAAGATCGTAGCCAGGTTTGCGGCAGTGGCCGGCCTGGGGGATGTGTCATTTCGGTGGAAATTGACAAGCGGAACAACAGTTATATGGGAGGGGCCACAGTTCAGGCTCGAAAACCCGACCACGTTGATCCAGGAGTTGGGCGAATTTCCGCTACCCCCTCTCGTAGGATGGGCTGGAACGATCTATCTACGGCTGTATGGGGAGCAAACGACTGGGGCCAGCATCACGCTCGATGTTGATTACATCCAACTGCTGTCAGCAGATATAGCCGTAAAACTAGTTGGATTAGTGCCACAGGAATATAACGTGGTCGTAGAACTGCCAAACGAGGAGACAATTTATCCGGTCCCAGCTAGAGCAGTCAGCTATTACGACTGGTATGCGTTGTGGAACCGAGTACTCATGATCAATCCGGGGCAGTATTACAGGCTGCATTTTGTGGTGCAGAGCGAAGTGGCCGGGACTGCTGAAAAAGATCGAAACTCAAATGTCGGCATGATGTATCGGCAACGGTATCGCAGTATAGGAGAGTAGCATGGAGGCGATGATCTGGCGACGGGATTTGACGGGGGCGCCGGTGAGCTGGCGCTGGCTGACACACCGGGTTAACAGCCTGGAGTGGCAGGTGCTGGGGGGCAGCCGGGCGGCAAGCGTGACGCTGTTTGGATCGGAGGGTGATCTGTGGGAGGCGCTGCAGTGGCTGCGGTGCCCGATGGTGGTGTGGGACGAGGCGCGCCGGGCGTGCTGGTTTGGGTATGTGAACGAGGCGCAGGTGCGGATCGGGGCGATTGAGGTGCGGGTTGGGCTGACAACGATGGTGAACCGGGTGGCGGTGGCGTACAGTTATGTACCGCCAGGCGGTGAGATGACGGGGGCGAGGCTGACGACTGCCTGGGCGGAGGATGCAGACAGCATTGCGGAGTTTGGGTACAAAGAGTATCTCAAAAGCGCGGCGGGGATGACGCCCAGCGGGGCTGAGGCGCTGCGCAATGCCATTTTGGCGGCGCAGAAATGGCCGCAGAGCGTGACGACGCAGGCGGGATTTGGGGTGAGCCGGGGACGGTTGGGATACTCGGGGGCAGACGAAAGCCAGAGTGCGACGCTGTACGGTGTGGGGTGGTGGCAGAGTTTGGACTGGCGGCTGGCGGATGTGCCATTGATTGAGAGCGTGAGCTATACGGCCAACAATGCAAACCGGATTTTGGGGTACAGCGCGACCTACACGGCCTGCGGGCAGCAGGTGACTAGCGCCCAGGCGGTGAACATCACGGAGATTGAGATTTATGTGTACAAAACGGGGGCGCCGGTTGATAATCTCCAGGTGGGAATTTACGAGGTTGACGCGAGCGGATACCCGACAGGGAGCGCGCTGGCAACGGCGAGCATTGGCGGGGCGAGCCTGACGACGAGCCTGGCGTGGTACACACTGACGCTGAGCGCGGAGGTGCCGCTGGTGGCAGGGCGGATGTATGCGATCCAGTTCGACCGGAGCGGGGCACTTAGCTCGACGAATTACTACCGGGTGGGATACAACTCGGCGGGTACGTATGCGGGCGGGATTATGATCACGTATAACGGCAGTGCGTGGGCAAATTCGTCAGCCTACGATATCAATTTCAAGCTGTTTGCCAATGGGCAGGTGGCAACCAGTGAGCAGATGCGGAGCCTGATCAATAATTTCGGGCAGTTTGTATCCAGCGTGGTGCTGGATACAGCGAGCGGGATTACGATGGGGAGCTATCGGGACGGGGAGACGACGGCGCTGGCGGAGGTTGAGGCGCTGATGCGGGCCGGGACGAGCAACAGCCGGCGGTATATGAGCCGGGTGGATGAGGCCCGGCGGGCCTGGATTGAGGAGGAACCGGCCAGCACGGCTGAGCCGGTGTATCTGGAGATGGACGGGAAGTTGACGAATCTGATCGGGGTGGAGGTGCCCGCCCATGAGCTGCCGGGGCGATGGTGCAGGCTGCGGGACCCGATCCCGCTGGTGACGGGTGCGACGATGCTGATCAATCCGGGGTTGCAGTTTATTGAGCGGGCGCGGTGGAGCTCATCCGAGGGGGTGCGGGTGGAGTTCAGGGGGCAGCCGGGGATTGAAGATTTTTAAGATTTTAGATTTGAGATTTGAGATTGACCTAACCCCCAGAACCTAACCCCCGGCCCCTTCCCTAAAGGGAAGGGGGGGAAAAAGGGAAGGGAAGGGGAGGAAGAGGAGCAGAATGGACATTGCGAGGATTATTGAGGAGTTACGGCCCAGGGTGATGGGGTGGATTGGGGCTGATTATGGGGCGGGGTGGGTGCCGGTGGGGTATCCGGGGGTCTATGCGAGCGCCACGACGATGACGTTTGTGGGGGTGGATGTGACGGCGGTGTTCCAGGTAGGGGCACGGGTGCGCTGGCGACAGCGGGAGACGTGGTATTACGGGGTGGTGGTGAGCGCGGCGTTTGGGGCAAATACGACGGTGACGCTGGCGGGGAACAGTGTGCTGAATGCGCCGATTGGGGCGGTGTGGGTGAGTTATGCGGTACAGCCGCAGGGTTGGCCGGGGTGGTTTGATTGGACGCCGGCGAGTTATACGGGCTGGTCCAGCCTGCCGACGGGGGTGTACCGATTTGCGGTTGTGGGGCGGTGCGTGCAATGGTATATCAGTATGAGCGCTGGGACGAGCAATGCGACGAGTGCGCAGATCGGGCTGCCGATTACGGCGGCGACAGTCACTAATCAGTACTGGGGGGCGCCAAATGCGTACGCGCTGGATAATGGCTCTGTGCTGACGGTGGCAAGCCGGTGGAGCATTGCGAGCGCGGGGACGGTGATTGATTTTTATAAAGACATGGCGAGCGCGGTATGGACGGCGAGCGGGACGAAACGGGTTTATGCAGAGGGATGGTATGAGATTTAGAACCGCTGATTACACTGATATAGATTTACTATCTTTGGATAGTAGGGTATTGACAAATAAATAAATTAGTTGTATTATGATGCTATCTTCAGATAGCAAATAACTGAAACCAGATAGCGAGGTAGCATGGCAAATTCGATGGCGACATACAGTTTGGATCAAGAAAGCCTGGCACAGCTCGAGTTTATGGCTGTCCAGCTTGGAATGCGAAAGAGCGAGCTGATCCGGACGCTGATTGGGCAGGAGTATGTCCGCCGATATGGGGAGAAGAACCTAACCCCCAGCCCCTTCCCTAAAGGGAAGGGGGGCAAGGCGGCTGATGGCAAGGTGACCCTCTAATGGCTGACACTACCGTCCAACCAAACTACTGCTCGATTTGCGGGAAGAGATTAACTTCTGCTCGCAGTATTGCCCGCGGGATTGGGCCGGAGTGTGCGGGGTTGGTGGCCCCAAAGGGGCCAGCCCGGCCGCGCCGGAGCGGACGGGTGTTTCGGGGAAATGAAACCCCTTCTTCTGCGCCTGCGGCGGCGAGTGAGCCGTTTGTGGTGGGTGTGCAGGACGGGTTGGTTGTGTCTGTGCATGATGATCTCCATGAGGAGAGCGTAGCACAGGATGAGGGAGAGCAGCAGCATGGCAGTTAACGGGGCGGTATCGGGCGAGAATCGGGCGCTAGCGGTGGAGATTCGGCCGCAGTGCGAGCGGACGGACGACCCGGTGAGGGTGCGGGCGTTTTGGTCGGCGGTGCGGCAGTGGTTGCAGTTGGCGTACCAGTATAGTTTGGAGCATCCGGAGGACCTAACCCCCAGCCCCGACCTAACCCAGTGCAGCCAGTATTTTGCGCTGGGGGTGGATGGGGTGCTGCTGGATGGGCGTGAGCTGTGCGATGCGTGTGCGGGTGTGACCCGCCAGACGCCGGGCGGGTATGTGATCGAGATCCATGATACGCCACTGGCGGAGGCCGAATGAGAGAGTCTAACTGGATGGCGGCGCGGGCGTTATACCTGGCAGGGCTGCGGCCCAACACGCGCCGGGCGTATGCGACCGGGCTGGCTCAGTTTGCGGCATACTGCCGCCACCAGGGTGTGGCGATGTGGGACGCCGGCCGGGCGCTGGTTGAGGCCTGGTTGGTTGAGATGCGGGAGAGTGGGCTGGCTGAGTCTACGATCTCGACCCGAGTGGCGGCAGTGAGCGGGTTTTTTCGATTTGCGGCGCTCCGGTACACCAGCGTGGTGGATGGGGCGGTGAGCGGGTTGGTGTCGCATAACCCGGCCGAGGGGCTGGGGCTGAAGAGTCGGAAATTCGGCAAATCGGCATACCTGAGTGCGGGCGAGCTGACGGCGCTGCTGGGCGCGATTGACCGGGGCACGGCGACTGGGCGGCGGGATTATGCGCTGCTGCTGGGGTATGTGCTGACCGGGCGGCGCAACAGCGAGTGGCGGACGATCCGCTGCGGAGACATCCAGCGGGTGGATGGGATTTGGATCTACCGGTGGAGCGGCAAGGGGCAGGTAAACCTGGCCTACGAGCTGCCGGGGTTTTTAGCCCAGGCGCTGGTGATGTGGATGCCGATTGAGACGTATGCCAAAATCAACCTGCCCGTGTTTCCGGGGCGGCGAGATCAGCACCGGCCGATGAGTGCACAGACGGCCAACAACATTTTGCGGCGGTATGCGAAGCTGGCCGGGATTGAGCGGCCAGTGCATGTGCATATGCTGCGGCACAGTTATGCGATGCTGGCGAGGGGGCTGGGTGCGGATGTGCTGACGATCAGCGGGCAGCTGGCTCATGCATCGACGGCGACGACGCAGATCTATCTGGATCATCTGGAGGTGCGGCGGGATACGCTGAGCGGTCAGATGGTGCAGCGGCTGGGGCTGGGGTAGTTGTGATAAGGAGACTTATCACAACCGCTGATTACACAGATTGCGCAGATTACGGAGGATGAGATGACGACTACACCGAGAGAAATTTACGAGGATATTGCGGCGGCATCAACCCGTGAGGGGCTGGATGAACGGGTGTTGGCTGTGCTGCGTGGGCATGTGGGTAAAACAAACCGGATTCGGCGGGCTGAACTGGTGGCGACCATTTTCGCAGGAGCCCATGGGCCCTACAACACCGAGAGCGAGGACCGCCAGGTGCGTTTGGCAATTGCCCGGCTGCGTGAGCGGCATCCAATTTTATCGTCCAGCGGAAATGGGGGCTACTGGATGGCCAGCGGGATTGACGAGCTGGTGGAATACCAGCGGGAGATTTCGAGCCGGGTGCGGCAGTTGGAGGCACAATCCAACCTGGTGCAGACCTGGGCGAAACAACTGCAGTTTGAATTGGAGCAATAAAAATGGCGATGTGCAGGCGGTACTATGTTTTGAGGGATGCGGTTGAGACGGCCTACAGGGACGCCCGTGAGGTATCGCCGGAGCATATTGACGAGCACCCGGACGTGATTGATGCAATGCGCACGCTGAATGCTCACCTGGAGGTCTGTGAGGCCTGCCGGGGTTGGCTGGATCAGATCAGCGGACATCAGAGCAAACCGGTCAATCTGTTGGAGGATTGAGTATGGGCAAAAAGACTTGCACGGCTGAACGAGTTTTTGAGTTTATTGTGGCCTACAAACAGGCCCACGCGGGGCAGGGGCCGGCCTATCGCGAGATTATGGACGGTGTGGGCCTGCACAGTTTGAGCACGGTGCATTATCACCTGCAGCGGTTGGCGGCGGCGGGTGAGCTGACGCTGACGCCGGGGGCGTACCGGAGCGCCCGGCTGCCGGGCGAGAGTTGGAGGATGGAGTGAGTAAAAATCAGGCTGGCGGGTGCATGGGATTGTGGCCCTACCTGGTGCTGTTGGTTATGCTGTGTTTACCGGTTTACTGCCTGGTCAGCACGCTCCAGGCGGCACCGACGCCGGAGCATCGCGCTGAGGTTGAGGCGCAACCTGCCAATCCGACAGCAGATTGGGCGATCACGATCGTGGCGTTTGGGGGGTGCGGGGTCGTGCTATTGGTGGCGCTGCTCAAAAATGGTCAGACGGTGGAGCTGCCAGGTGGGGGATTTTTTCCTGAGATTGTGCGCCCGGCGGCGCCGGGGCCACTGGCACCAGAAGCGCAAAATCATTGGATCAGTGACCTACCGCTGGTGGCAGCCGGACAAAATAAGCCCTGGGAACGCCCGGGGTGGAGGGAGACACGGCGATGACAGCCTCTGTGATGGCAAAATGGGAGCCGAATGGCATCTGGCCAGACACCTGGCACCTGCGGGGTCAGCGCGATGTGATTGCGCTGACGGTCAGCCCGATGAGGAGCATGGAGGCCGATGAGCCTGGATATTACTGGCACGTTGAGGAAATGACCTGGCTGGAGCGCCTAGACGAGAAGCGCACTGTGCCGTGCAGCGGATGGGATAAAACACTGGCTGAGGCACAGGAGCACGCTGAGGCGGCGTTGGCCGCCCTGTTGGCCTGGCGGGAAGCCCAGCGGCAGAGCATGATCCATTATTTTCAGACTGGGTTTTGGAGGTAATCGTATGACTAAACCTCTGATTACACTGGTGATGGTACTACTGGCGGTACTACTGGGCGGGTGTGTTGGGTATGATCAGCCAGCATCACCCAACTGGGGGCTGGCGATGACGCCGGTGCCGGATATCTACCGGGATGCGGATGTGGCACAGGCGACGCTGATGGCAGCCGGGATGCAGATGACGGCAACCAGCCAGGCGGCGCAGATGACGCAGCAGGCAGTGGCATTTGAGGCTACCGCTACGGCTGAGGCGTACCAGGTACAGGCCACCCGGCAGGCATGGGAGGCCACGGCGACTGCCCAGGCATATCAGGCAACCTCAACGGCTGAGGTACAGAGCACACAGCAGGCCCTGGTGGTGCAGAGTACGCAGCAATCGATGGCGGTGCAGGCGACCAAACAGGCGCTTGACCTGGGACGCAAACAGATGACCAACGTGGTGGTGGCTGTGACCCCACTGGCGCTGCTGTGGCTGGTGGTGGTGTATGGGATGGTGGTGGCCTGGCGGCTGCTCAAAGTGCGCCCGATCCGGCGAGATCCCAACGGGGATGCGCCGATTTTGGATATCAACGGACGGATCCTGTACGATCCGGACCGCAACCCGGTGCCGGCACTGGTAGCCGGGAATGAGCCGAGCGCACCGATGCTGGTTGACCAGGCGCTCCAGGCACGGGTGACGGCGACTGATCAGGCGGTTGATGGCGTGCGGGCAATGGGGCATCGCGGCGAGACAATCTACCCACCGGCTACAGCCCCAGCTGGGGAGGAGACGGCGATTGAGGCCCAGTGGCGAGATGTGGATACGGGCTGGTCGGGGCGCGGCAGTGCGCTACTGCTGGGCATGGGGGCACAGGGGGCGATCCCGTTTGTGCCAGAGCGGACGCCACACCTGATGGTAGCCGGGACGACCGGCAGCGGGAAAACGATGGGGCTGCTGCGGCCGCTGGCGGCGATGGCACTGGCCCAGGGGTGGCGAGTGATGGTGATCAACCCGGCAGGGGCGGATTTTGCGCCACTGGCGCAACACCCAAACTGCCAGACGGTTGATGCAGCCGGGGCGGCTGACGCGCTGGAATGGGGCGCGGCTGAGGTGGCACGCCGGAGCCAGATGCTGGCCCAGGCTGGGATTTCGACCTGGGCAGGGCTGCCGGCCGATGAGCGACCAGAGCGGTTGATGCTGGCGGTGGACGAACTGGTAGCGCTGGCGTGGGGCAGTGAACCGAGTATGGCGGCCCGGATTTGGGCGGCGGCGATCATGATCACGAGCCAGGGGCGTAAGCTGGGCATCAGCCTGGCGGCGGCGACTACGGACCCGACCAACCGGACGCTGGGGCGGCCAGGGCTGACGGTGCGGGATAACTGCACGGTAGCGGCGTTTCGGGTACGGGATGAGTCAGTCAGCCGGGCGGCGCTGGGGATCGGGGGCGCTGAGGGACTGGGGCAATGGCGGTTTATGGTGCGGATGGCTGGCCAGGTGATCACCGGAGCGGCATTCCACCCTGGAGATGACGAGCTCAAGACTTTCCTGCTGCGACGAGCTGCGCCGGCATTGGGTCAGGTTGAGATCCCGCAGCGGCTGGAGGCAGGGATGCCAGATGAGACGCGGCTCAAAATCATTGACCTCAAACAGCGAGGGGTGAGCATCAACGGGATCTGCCGGGCGCTGTATGGATATACGGGGGGGCAGGCCTATGAGGATGTCAAGGCGGTATTGGATGATGCCGCTATTACTACTACTATTACGACCGCTATGACCGGCGGAACGCCGGGAGATGCGGCGTCATAGTACCACTGAATCAAGACCAGGAGTGATGAGATGAGTTCAAAAAAGATTTCGAGGTCGCTGGTGGTGTCGAAGGCGTTGTTTAAGTCGCAGAGTGCGGCGATCATTCGGCGGTTGAAAATCGAGGTGGGCAGTGAGATGGCGCTGTTTTTGACAGCCCCGGAGCAGGTGGGGCGGCCGTTTGTGGTGACGGGGTATGAGACGGTGGTCAGCAATGATCCAATGGTTTTTGGGGGGATGACTGGGGTGGAGGTGCGGTTTATGGTGTGGGACCTTGAGACGGGTGATCAGAGGAGTGATGAGATGGATACTGATAATTTTCTTTCAGCCGACAGATTAAGCGAAATGAGCCAAGTCATTATTTCGATGACGAACCATTTTGACAAACATCCGGAGTGGGGGTTGACCGACATAACCCAGCGATTTGATAAACTCGCTTTCGAGATTGGGACATATAGAGGGGATGCGGACGCTGGATATTCGCACTTCTACCACATCGTGTTTGATGTTGATAGTGAGTTTAACTATCACATTGATCAAAATTCGCTCGGTGGCTTTGTCATGGGATTGATTCGGTCTCTAGTTATGCGGAGGATCAAATACGTCGACCTCAATTACAGCGTCACAAAGATCGTTGATGAGAGCCAATCGCGGCTCAGCCTGATCGCCTCATATCAAGAGCATATCAAGGAACTGGAACACCAACTGGAGTCGAAGGAGTGATGAGATGCAACTTGACCTACAACCGATAGCTTATAAAGAAGCTTGTACTTTTATCGAGATGCACCACAGACACCATTTACCTCCGCAGGGCTGGAAGTTCGGTGTGGCAGTGAATGACGGTGAAAAAGTTGTAGGCGTTATCACTGTCGGGCGCCCGGTTGCCCGAAACTTAGATAATGGTTGGACGCTGGAGGTAACACGCTGCTGTACTGATGGGACAAAGAATGCCGCCAGTATGCTTTATGGCGCAGCCTGGCGAGCATCGCGAGCATTGGGATATAAGCGGCTGATCACATATACCCTGGTAAGCGAGCCTGGTACAAGTTTGATTGCAGCTGGTTATATCAAATTGTACGAAACTGATGGCGGGTCATGGGATTGCAAGTCCAGACCACGAGTTGATAAAGCGCCAACAGGTCAAAAGTCTTTGTGGGTCAAAATCGGCTGATGAGGAGTGAGGCCATGAGTGATTTACAGAAATTGAAAAGTTGTCCGTTTTGCGGGAGCGAGATTGTGATGGTGTCCGAAATTGGCTATGGTCGGCAAGATAGGTTTTCTGCATGGCAGTGTGTCTGCCAGATGTGCTCAGCACGGACGAAGGTATCTGTTGAGAGCCGGGAAGATGCGATTGCACTTTGGAATGCGAGAGTAGGAGAGGATGAAATTGTAAGATTGCGTAACCAAGATGCAACCATGCTTGAGTCGTATCGCAAGATGAACGATAAATATATCAAGATTGGGAGATTGTTGGCAGATTGGTTTGACGGCAAAGTTGATTTAGGGTCGCTAGAAGCGGCGGCGATTAGATTTGCATCAACCCCAGAAAGCGCCTGGTAATCATGACACCAAAGAAACATAACAATGTCTGTCCTATCTGCCACCAACAAGCCAGGATTTGTTTTCTCTTTGGTCTATTCAAAAACACATCCGGCGTTCATTGCCGTCCAGGATACCTTGTGTTTTGCGATTGCTACTATATTGGTGCGACCTGCCCCAAAAAACGTGACGCATGGCGCACCTGGCGCATCTTTCGTATTCAAAACATGGGAGTAAGGCATGAATAAGATTATGAACTTTTTGCGGGGGTGGGGGCAGCTCACCCGGATGGTTGAGGGGGTACTTGTGGACAATATCGCGGCGACGGTGCCCTGGCTGGCGCCCGTGGTGCCGGCGTGGCTGGCGTATCACAATATGACGGGTGTGCTGGAGATGCCGGGCTGGATCGGGCTGGTGGGGGCGGCGGTGGTGGAATTTTTAGGGTTGAGCACCGTCTCGACGGCGTTTTCGCTGTGGGAGTATAACGACGCCAGGCGAAAATCTGATCAGGCGGCGCCGGTGTGGGTGGCGATTATCACGGCGGGGTTTTATCTGGCGGTGGTGCTGACTGTGAATGTGATCCTGGACAGCTCGCCGGCAGTGGAGCGGGTGGCGAAGGGGCTGCTCTCTACGCTCTCGATTGCGGCGGCGGTGACGCTGGCAACCCGAGCGCAGCACGCCAGGCGGCTGCAGGCGGCGGTGGATGAGCGGGCTGAGCGGCGAGAAATGCGGCGAGAACGGCAGGCGGCGACATACGGCGAGATGCCGAAACTCGCCGAAACTCGCCGAAACTCGCCGAAACTCGCCGAAACTCGCCAAACTGCGGATTGGCGGGGGTTGAGCGTGCCGGAGCGGGAGCAGATCGCCGGGATGACGACTGAGGCAGTGATGGCGGCCTACCCGGTGAGTGAGCGGACGGCGCGGGAATGGCGGGAAAAATCCCGCAACAATGGTTGGCACTAGGCCAAATTTGTAATTTTAGATTTGAAATTTGAAATTGGAGGCAGGCATGGCGAACAGTTTTAGCTGGGTGAAACGGGATAGCAGTCCACTGAGAGATATGGCGTTTTGCCGGTTGGATTGGGCGGTACGTGGGTTGTATGATGCACTCTACATGCTGAGCATTGACCTGGTGCAGGTTGGGGCTGAGGCGGTGAGCTCGCCACTGGGGCGGGCGGAGGAGATTGCATGGCACCTGCGGACAGAACTGGAGTTTGTGGAGTGGGGGTTGGGCCAGTTGGAGGCGATTGGTTATGTGGCTCAGCAGGATGGTCAATGGCGGCTGACGAGGGCGGAGGAGGAGCAGCGGCCGAGCGAGGGATCGGAGCGGATGGCAGCGCTGCGGAAACGTCAAAAAACGGGGCGTTACAATACTGTGACGAACCGTCACAACGGCGGTGACGAGTTGTCACGAGATACAGATACAGATAAAGATAAAGATACAGATAGAGAGAGAGAGAGAGATACAGATACAGAGCAGATGCAGATCCCGGCTGGTGCGGCTGCTGAACAACCTGGCAGCGAAAATATTTTCAGGGTGTATGAGCAAAATATTGGGATTGTGACGCCCATGCTGGTGCCGACCCTGACGGAGGCGGAGAAAACCTATCCGATGGCGTGGATCCGGGACGCATTTGGGGAGGCGGTGGCGCACAATGCGCGGAACTGGAGGTACGTTGAGGCGATCCTCAAACGGTGGCAGGCCCAGGGGCGTGGGCCGGTGACGCAGGGAGGGGCGCGGGCACCTGCCCAGGGCGGGCGGGTTGGGGTTGATACGAGTGCGTTGGATGCGTTGATTGGAGGTGTGGCGTGCATTTAGCTGATACGGCGGCGATTTTAAAACGGTTGAGCGAGACGTACGGTAAACCGATCTCTGAGGCCCAGGCGAGAGGGTATCACATGGTGTTGGGGCGGCGGCCACGGCTGTTGGTGGCTGCGGCGACCCTGACGGTGATGGGTGCGTGCAAATTTTTGCCGACGCCGGCAGAGATCAATCAGGCGGTGGAGGCGGAGCTGAAACGGGGCTGGCAGCCGTTGATTGAGACATTTGACGAGGTTTGCGCCTGGCTGATGTTTTTGAACGGCTATGCCAGCCCGGACGAGCTGACGGAGGCTGATATTCGGCGGGCGAATCTGGCGGCGTTTGGGGTGGAGCGGCCGGGGTTGGAGCGGGTGCCGAGCTCGGCGGAGCTGGCAGAGGCAATGCGGGCGATTGGCGAATTTATGCGGGCGGCGTAGGAAAAAATCACAAGGAGCAACAGAGAGATGACACACAGGAGTTTGACCGATGGCACAGATCAGGATACAACCGGGAGACCGGGTACAGCATATCAAGTTGGGCGTGGGAACGGTGCGGATCGTGACGGGGTATCAGGTGTTTGTGCGGTTCCCAACGGGGAGCACCTGGCTCAAACCGGAGGGGTTGGCGCTGGTGCAGAGGGTGGGCTACCGAAACCGTGGCGCTGCTTAAAATGCCATGCCAAACTGGGGTATGTGCAGCGGAGTCCGCGGCGGGTGCGTGAGCTGGTGCTGTACCGTGAGTCCACCGGCGAGGCGATTGAGGCCCATGCGATTGTGGCCACAATCGCGGGGATGGCAGAGGTGACGTGCAGCCGGTGCGGGGCGGTGCGTCAGTTTGAGCCCGGAGAGGAGGCGCTGGCTGATCTGATGGTGCGGTTTGGGCGGTCAGTTGTGACGGTGGACCATGACGAGCCGGAGCAGTAGCCGAGTTTTCCCGGCGGCGTTGATGGTGTGCGTGACCATTTTGATTTTTGTTTTGATTGGAGGTGTAGTATGGCTGGCAGCGTTTGGGCGCTAAAAATTGAGCATAAATTCGAGCCTGGGGCGCGGGTGCGGGTGACGGAGGGTGAGACGTTTCTGGCGTTTGTGCGGCTGCTGGAGGCGCTGGATTATTGTGTGGAGTGGCGGGTGATCAACTGTGCGGATTATGGGGATGCAACGAGCAGGCGCCGGCTGTTTATCATGGCGCGGCGTGGGCAGAGGCCGGTCTGGCCAGAGGTGACGCATGGGGCGCATGGGATGTACCGGCAGTATCAGCCATACCGAACGGCGAGAGATGTGATTGATTGGAGCCTGCCAGGTGAGCGGTTGAGCGAGCGGGCACGGGCGTTGAAACCCAGCACGATGGCGCGGATTGAACGAGGGCTGCGGAAATTCTGCGGTAAGGCGTTTTTGGTGAGTTATCACGGAGACCAGCCAGGTGCGGAGCGGGTGCAGTCTGTGGATGAGCCGCTGCCAACTGTGGATACGTCAAACCGGTATGCGCTGGTGGAGCCGGAGCCGTATTTGATTGTGCTTAATCATAGTGCTGGTGATATGCGGGCGTATTCGGTTGATAGTCCTATGCCGACCATCACGAGTGCGGATGCCTGGGGTCTGTGCCAGCCGTTTATCGTCAACTATAACGGGACGGGTGTGGCGCATTCGGTGGATGAGCCGCTGCCGGCTGTGACGGGCAATGACAGGTTTGGGTTGGTTCAGCCGGTGGGGGTGGATGTGCGGTTTCGGATGCTGCAGCCGCATGAATTGGCAGCGGCCCAGGGCTTTCCGGCCGGGTATCAGTTTGAGGGCAGCCGAAAAGACCGGGTTAAGCAGATTGGGAACGCGGTGCCTGTGAATACGGCGCGGGCGTTATGTGGGGCGGTGTTGGGAGGTTTGCAGTGATCAATCGGCCTGTGCTGCGGTATCACGGTGGGAAGTGGAAGCTGGCACCCTGGATTATTGGGCACTTCCCACCGCACCGGATTTATGTTGAGCCATACGGCGGCGGGGCCAGTGTGCTGATGCGCAAACAGCGGTCTTATTCCGAGGTCTATAATGACCAATGGGATTTGGTTGTGAATGTGTTTCGGGTGCTGCGTGACCAGGAACAGGCGGCGGAGTTGGAGCGCCGGCTGAGGTTGACGCCGTTTTCGAGAACTGAGTTTGAGGGCTGCGGGGATGCGCAGTTGAGCCAGTTGGATGATCCGATTGAGCTGGCGAGGTTGACTATCTTTCGTTCATTTGCAGGGTTTGGATCAGCGGCGACGAATGCGAAACATGCAACGGGGTTCAGGTCCAACAGTGACCGAAGCGGAACAACGCCGGCGCATGATTGGGCGAATTATCCGAATATGGTCAGGATGTTCACAGAGCGATTGCAGGGTGTTGTGATTGAAAATCGCCCGGCGCTGGATGTGATTGCGCAGCATGACAATCCGGATGCGCTGCTGTATGTTGACCCGCCGTATGTGCACAGCACGCGCAACATGACGCGCGGCAATGCTGCGTATGCGTGCGAGATGACAGACGATGACCACCGGCAATTGGCTGAGGCGCTGAAACAATGCGCCGGTCGTGTGATTGTTTCGGGGTATCGGTGTGAGCTGTATGATGCGCTGTTTGAGGGGTGGCGGCGGGTTGATCATGCAACTCACGGTGACGGGGCGGTAGACCGGGTTGAGTGTTTATGGCTGTCGCCGAATATTCAAGATATTTATTTGCTGTGATTAGCATAAGCACAAAAAAGCCCCGGATCACTCCGGGGCTTTTGATTTAGAACAAAATAGAACATTAGATTAGAGTTTACAGAATAGTGTTATATGTTATTGACAATACGCATATAACGTTATATAATATTGGTGTAGTTAGAAATCAATCAGGAAATCAAATTGGAGGATGAAATGGACGAGAAACTGCAAACACTGATCAACGCTGGTGGCAAGTTGTGGGAGAAAAACGGGATGAGCCGCGTGTACTTCAACGTCAGCCTGCTGGGGTTGGAGATCAGCCGGTACAAGACGGGCAACATCAGCAGCGCGAGCCTGAACGGGGTGGGGATCAGCAACAGCGAGGCCGGACGCATCGAGATGATCAAAATCTGGTATGACGCTAAGGACGGCCAGTTTCACACCAGCGACCTGCGCAGCCTGCATAGCAGCAGCCGGGATGCGGTCCAGAGCTTTATCGATGGGCTGAAAGCCAAAATCCAGTAGCCAATTCAAAAAGCCTCCCGGCGGGCGTAAACACCGGGAGAAGGAAATCAAAATGCATCCAGACAAGGGCATGAAAAAAGTGGTCAACGGGCAACGCTACAGCGTGGCATCGGCAACACTGATCGCCAGTGACGAGTACTGGGACGGGCACAATTTTGAGCGCCACGGGCGCAACATGTTTTTGTACAAGACCCGCGGCGGGGCGTTTTTCCGGGTCGAATTATCTCAATGGGAGGGTGAGCGCAATACACTGACCCCGATCAGCCGGGATGAGGCGATTGAGCTGTACGAAAACTCGCTGCCTGAGCATATGGTTGAGTATGAGGCGGCATTTGATGCGGTGGTTGAGGAGGCGGCTGCCGGGCGCCCGACGTACTATGATCAGCCGATGCGGCAGACGGGCATCTGGCTGCCGGAGGACATGATCGCATGGCTCAAAGCGCAGCCGGGAGGGATGAGCGAGGCGATGCGGCGGCTGATCGAGACGGCGATGGCGGCAGATGGTAAAAACTAAACTGCGCCCGATTGGGATATGCGATCACTGCGGAGGGGCAATCCCTCCGCAGGATTGGTATACGACAAAAGGCAGGCCCAGGCAGTACTGCTGCCTGGATTGTAAAAATACGGCCAACTCTCGGGCCGGGTCCCAGGTGCGGCGGGAGAAGGCACTTGAGAGAGTGGCCAATGGCACCTGGATTTGCCCGGTGAAGGTGCGCCCATTGACATCGGCTGAGCAATCGGCGAGAGCTCGCAAGGGGCGACTGCGTGAGGTGGCGGCGGGCACCTGGCGCAATCCAGCGTTATCCGCTGAGGCGCGGGAAAAATTGTCACGTCCGAGGAAACATAGCGGGGCGCTGCACAGTGCTCTCGAGCGTTTACGTCAGGGGGCGAGGGTTGCTGATTTGACGCCAGAGGAGCGGGAGGCGTTCCGCTAGTATAGGCGGATGCTCGCACGCAGTAAACAGAGGTGACATTTACCCTGACATTTACCCCCTGGAGGCTGAGATTTACCCCCCTGAAAACAGGGTAAATGTCAAGTTTCAGGGGGTATGACGCTTAAGCAGTTACTGTCAGGCGTGATAGTTTGATGTTTGGCCGCTTGTAAAACTAGACCATTTGTGCTACTATACTTGCAAGCAGGTCGATAGTACGGGATCGACCACCGCCCGGAGATGAGCGCCGGCACCTAATCTATTGGTGTCGGCGTTTCTGATTCCTGGAGGTGGAGAGTGTTTGAGGACCTGCTTGCAACATTTGCAACCCTGGGTGGCCTGGCTGCCCTGATTTCTGTGCTGATCAACATCGGCAAAACGGTGGGGATCATCCATGATGGCCAGGCGCCAACCTGGTCAACGGCGCTCAATCTGGCTGGGTTGATTGCACTGTTTGTGCTCCAGCTGTTGGGCAAATCTGACCTGGTGCCGGCCCTGGACAATCAGGCCGGGGCACTGGCCAGCGTGCTAACTGCCATTTTTGCGTTTGTTTGGCAGCTCATCGTAAGTTTGAAATCACATGCTGCGCTCAAGGGAGCTGCCATCATTGGCAAGTCCTACAGTTTGGAGCGAGCGGCCGACGAGACACCATCCGAATACGCGGGATAATCTCGTGGAGAGCGTCCCGGTTTGGGTTACGATCATAATCACGGTCATCGGCAGTGGCGGAACAGCCGCTGCCGTGACCGCGTGGTTTGAGCGCCGGCTGAAACGGTCCCAGGCGGAAAAAGCGGATGCCGAGGCGCATAAAACAGATATCGATGGGGCGAGTGCGATTACGGACGCGGCGATTGCGCTGATCCAGCCATTGCGTGATCAGATCACGGCGATGCAGCATCGTCTCGATCAGCAGGATATCAAATACGCCAAATTGCTGACGGTGCTCGAGCAGTACGCTAAGCACGTTGAGTATCTCATGACGGGGATCAGCAGACTGATTGAGCAGCTCACCAATGCTGGGATTGTGCCATGCTGGACTCCGACGCGCTGGAAACCAGAGCCGGAGGTGAGAGAGTGATCCACTGCCTATACCCGTTTGCCAACGTGTACTGGCCAGTGAGCCAGGTGTTTGGTGTTAACCGAGCAGCCTATGCACGGTTTGGGTTAGATGGGCATAACGGCGTGGATTGGGCCATCCCTGTTGGGACGCCTATCCTGGCGGTTGCTGATGGGGATGTCACTGCTGCGTATCGTGACCCTGGTGGGTTTGGCCTGCATGTGCGTATCCAGCATGGTAGTTTTAGTGCCATCTATGCCCATTTCTCGAGGGCGGATGTTCGCAATGGCGAACATGTTACGGCTGGCCAGCAGCTCGGGCTGTCTGGTGGGGCTGTTGGCGACCCGAATGCGGGTAACTCAACGGGGCCTCATCTGCACCTGACCATCAAACCTGATGAGGGTGGTCAGACTGGCTATGCTGGCGCTGTGGATCCGTGGCCCTGGCTGCGGGCACCTGGTCATGAGCCTGGCGTAGTAATCGCACGGGCAACCGTGCGTGTTGGTGTCAACGTGAGGATGGTCCCACAGGCGGGCGATGCCAATACGATTGTTGGATTACGACAACCTGGTCAGGTCGTGAATCTCGACCAGATCAATGGCGACTGGGGGCGCATAGCCACAGGTCGCGTTGAGTGGATGTGTCTGCGTCAGGGATCTGCGGTGTACTCCACTGTTGAGATGCTCGTGCCACAACCTGATCCTGAGCCTGTATCACTCAACGAGTGGGCACAGGCTATGTACACATGGGCGTGCGGACTGGGCTACTCGGGGCCACCACCGGAGGCATGATGCCAATCAAAGTGCCGACTCTCTGTAAGTGGCCAGGCTGCCCGAACGTTACGCGGTCGGGATCATACTGCGCTACTCATGCCCGCTCTAACGAGCGCCAGCGTGGTAGTGCAGCTCAGCGTGGTTATGACAGCGGTTGGCGCCGAGTGAGAGCTCGGTATCTGGCTGCTCATCCGTGGTGCGCAGATCCGTTTGGTGTGCATGGTGGTGTGCCGGTTGCGGCGACCGATGTCGATCATATCCAGAGACGCCGGGCAGGTGGATCGGATGATGACAGCAATCTGCAGGCGTTATGTCACGCGTGTCATTCGCGCAAAACTGTAGTTGAGGGTAGGGGTGGTCAAATCTCTGCAAACCCTCAAAAAGAGAC
>Ga0265297_10002951_pt1 | contig 32485 bp, 20 predicted proteins | sample Munlanlwell13791_FD_192502 | JGI IMG/M metagenome (GOLD analysis project Ga0265297, IMG submission 192502) | Leachate microbial communities from a municipal landfill in Southern Ontario, Canada - Leachate well 137-91 | ecosystem: Engineered > Solid waste > Landfill > Unclassified | place...
ACATTTACCTGTACTTCCTCATTGGATAATTTCTGGAAGGAATCTGAAAGTGCTTCCACTGAACCATCCACATCACCCTTAATAATTATATTTAGCTCCTTAAAGCTTCCCAATGCGATCCTTCTGCCTATTTCATCGAGTGTGACATGTTTGGTAGCCCTAATTCCCTGTTCCCTGATCAAACGCTTCCTGTTATTTGCAACACTTTTTGCTATTTGCTCATTTTCTGTAACATAGAAAACATCCCCAGCACCAGGAGCACCATCAAATCCAAGAATTTCAACCGGAGTAGAGGGCCCTGCAAATTCGATACGTTTTCTCATTTCATTAACTAAAGCTTTCACCCGGCAATAATTAGCTCCTGCAACAAGTGTATCTCCAATCTTTAACTTTCCTTTCTGCACAAGTGCAGTTACAACAATCCCTCTTCCTTTATCCTTCGAAGCTTCAATAACAGTCCCGATAGCACGTTTTAAAGGATCGGCCTTTAAATCAAGCAACTCTGCTTCAAAAAGAACTTTTTCAAGTAATAATTCAATATTCAGTCCTTTCTTGGCAGATATCTCCTGACTTTGATATTTACCGCCCCATTCTTCTACCAATATATTCATATCGGCCAATTGTTCCCGAATGCGGTCAGGATTTGCTCCCTCCCTGTCAATTTTATTAATGGCAAAAACAATAGGAACACCGGCAGCCTGAGCATGGCTTATTGCTTCCTTTGTTTGAGGCATCACGTTATCATCTGCTGAAACAACTATGATCACAATATCCGTAAGTTTAGCACCACGGGCACGCATTGATGTAAAAGCCTCGTGTCCTGGAGTATCTAAAAAAGCAATCTTTTTATTATTTGGCAAAATAACTTCATAAGCCCCAATATGTTGGGTAATCCCCCCTGCTTCACCTTCTGTAATTCTGGATTTCCTGATATGATCGAGAAGAGTTGTTTTCCCGTGATCAACATGCCCCATTATAGTTACAACCGGGGCTCTGGTAACCATATTATCCGGGCTATCAGGTTCTTCCAGTGCAGGTTCGGTGCTGCTCTCCATCTTGAAATTTACCTCAAATCCAAATTCATCAGCTACAAAAGTTATCGTTTCAGCATCAAGTCTTTGATTGATATTCACCATGAGCCCGATATTCATACAAACAGTAATAACTTCGGTTACAGAAACTCCCATCAGGTTAGCAAGTTCATTAACAGTTATAAATTCAATAACATCAATTTTATTACCCGTTTGACTATCGGCTTCAGCTAATTCTTTTTCTTTTAATTCTTTTCTTTTTAATCTTTTAATCTTTGACTTATCCGTTCCCGACTGTTTAACGGTCAGTTTTGCTAAAGTTGCAGATACTTGTTCCTTAATTTCCTTTTCATCCAGAAGTTGTTTCTTGACATCTTTTTTCTTTTTAAAGATCTTTTCCCGTCCTCCTTTTGGTAATTCTTCTTCCGGAGCACCTTCTTCAGAAGCTACTTTTTTAATGATGCGTTTTCTTTTCTTTGGCTTAATCAGGGACTGATCGGAAGTGCTTGCAACGGGCTTTTTCTTTTTAGGTTTTTCCTCCAGACTATCAACATCTATCTTACCGATAATCTTAAGGCCAATTACATCTTCTTCGTTACTTTCTTCAATTTCGTGAACAATTTCTTCAACAGAGGCAATTTCATCAACAGAAGAAAAATCCTTATCTCCCAAAACCAAAGTATCTGCAGATACTTCAACATCAGCATTTTCCGGAATTACCGCAAGGGTTTGATCAGACTCAATGGATTCAGGTTCTCTTTGAATTTCACTTCCCTGAGCAGTTTTCGTAATTTCAGGAGTTTCTTCTTTGCTAGTTCCTTTTCCTTTGGCGGTTTTAGAATCTCCTTTATCTTTTTTATCTTTCCCTTTTTTATCGGAGAGTTCAATCTTCCCCACGATTTTAAGAGAAGGCTCCTCGCTTTCCTTTATTTCAGGTGCAGCATGTTCCGGGACTGCTGGCTTATCAATTACACCCGTTTCTCTTTGAAATAAATTCGATTTTACAAGTATTTCTTCCTTCTCTTCAGTGACCTCTTTTTCTTTTTTAACCTGCTGATCAAGTTTCTTCTCTTCTTTCTGACTTTCAACAAGTTCTTTTGATAATTTATCAGTCTGATATTTTTCTAATAATAAATTATAAATTTCGTCAGAAATCTTGGTATTCGGATTACTGTCAATTTCGATATTTTTTGAGTTCAGAAACTCAATTATAGTTCCAGTAGCAATATTAAGCTCTTTGGCAACCTTTGACAATCTTTTTGTAGCAATATCCGACATCTAAATGTATTATTTCTTATTCAAATTCCCTTTTTAAAATCTTAAATACACTTTCAATGGTTTCAATTTCAAGATCTGTTTTATCGGCAACATCTTTAATGGACATGGATAAAACTGATTTAGCAGTATCAAGGCCGATTGCTTTAAGCTCATCTATTATCCAGCTATCAATTTCATCAGCAAATTCTTCCAACTCCACATCATATTCTTCATCATCAACATCTCTGTAAATATCTATTTCATATCCGGTAAGCTTGGCAGCAAGCTTTATATTTATTCCATCTCTTCCTATTGCCAATGATACCTGATCGGGTTTCATATATACCATTGCTCTTTTTTTCTCGTTATCTATGATGATTTGTCCGGTTTTGGCAGGACTTAGGGCACGTGAAATATAAAGAAGAATATTGTCGGTATAGTTAATGATATCAATGTTTTCATTTTTCAATTCCCTGACGATGCCATGGATTCGTGAACCTTTCATTCCAACACAAGCTCCCACCGGGTCAATTCGATCATCATAGGATTCAACAGCTACTTTTGCTCTTTCACCAGGTTCTCTGACAATGGAACGAATGCTAACCAAACCATCTGCAATTTCAGGAACCTCAATTTCGAAAAGACGTTCCAGAAATTCAGGAGATGTCCTTGATAATACTACCTTGGGGGTTCCACCCATAGTATCAATAGTGTGAACAACAGCTCGAAGTTGATCTCCTTTGTTGAAAAAGTCCTTTGGAATCTGGTGATTTCTCGGCAAAATAAGTTCATTTCCGTCATCATCCAATACAAGCACTTCTTTCTTCCATACCCTGTACACCTCACCCGTTACGATTTCATCAATCCTGTCTTCATAACGCTTAATTATTTCATTTTTTTCAATGTCAAGAATTTTATTTTGCAAGTTGATTTTGGCATTCTGAATTGCTCTTCTTCCAAAAGAAGCAATGCTGATTTCCTCTGAAAGTTCTTCTCCAACTTCAAAATCTTCTTCAATTTTTATGGCTTCCGAAAGACTGACTTCCTTATTTGGATCCGTAACATCTCCATCATTTACAATTTCCCGGTTTCTCCATATCTGCACATCTCCCTTTTCGGCATTGATAATAATATCAAAATTGTCAGTATCACCGTACTTTTTGATCAGCATCTCCCTGAATACTTCTTCCAATACACGCATCATCGTGACGCGGTCAATATTCTTCAGTTCTTTTAACCCGGCAAAGGAATCTATTATTTCACTCTTATCCATTTCACTAATACATTTTTTACTCTCATAAAATTAAGTATTCGTACAAAAAAAGGGGACAATGCCCCCTTTAAAAGCGCTGCAAATATATTAATTTTTATTAAAATGTATTAATATATTTTATCTTTTTTATCCTTTGAATCGAAGACTTCGAGTCTGGAATTATTCAAGTTTGAATATTTTTCTAATAAAAGTAACTTCAATTATAAGGAATATTCCAAAAAGAAACATTAAGACTCCAACTATTCTGTTTATCAGCAATATTGTTCTTGGTCTGAGTAAGCGTTTAACTTTATACGCCAGAAAGGTTTTTAAAATACCCCCAAGAATATAGATCGACTGAAGGGAGACGAAAAAAATGATTAAATAGGGTTTACTCCCCTTTGATGCTGAAGTTACGACTGAAACAACACCCAACCAAAAGATCCAAACGAAGGGATTTGCAAAGTTCAGAAAAAATCCCTTCAATACATTGGCAAAGATTCCGGCCTTTTTAATATTTATCTCTTTTGGCCGCATATCCCGAAACCTGACTTTTCTCCGATACGTATAAAATCCAATAACTATCATCAAAACACCACCAATAATTCCGAAAATCTGTCCGTTTTGCGGTCTGCTCAGAAATTGTGCAAATCCAAAGTATGCAAGCAATATCAGGGTAATATCACTAAGAACTATACCGGCAAATAGGATAAATCCTGTTATATATCCCTTATAAATCACCGTTTGAAGATGTGCAAAAAAGACAGGTCCAAGCATAATAGAAAGGATCATGCCCAACAGTAATCCATGAAAAACTGCATCAAGCATTCGAATTGGTATTTGATTTATAGTTAGAGATAAATGATTCCCATTCTGACAAATAGTTGTTTTTTAATACTCTGGGGAATTTAAAAGATCCTCCTTCCTTGCCCTTCATTTTCAACCAATCATAAAATACTTTGACAGGAAGTACTTCAATAATGATTTCCCTGATTGCTGCAATGCGCTCAACACGATAGTCATCATTTAATATTTTCAGGTTTTCATCAATTAAAGCACGTGCCTTTTCGATATCAAACAAATCATCCGAACCCAGATACCATTTATGAGCAAACATGCTATCAAACTTAATCCCTGAAACAGTAAATTCCCTAATGTCAATATTTAATTGTTCCCCCATTTGTTTTACAGCCATATTCATATTTTCCTGAGACAAATGCTCTCCGCAAAGATTCAGAAAATGCTTTGTTCGACCTGTAATTACGATTTCCAAATTGCTTTTATTTGTAAATTTAATGGTATCCCCAATAAGATACCTCCAAGCTCCTGCACAAGTTGTTAAAAGGAGAGCATATTCTTTCCCTTCTTCCACCTGCTCAATAGTATATGATTCAGGATTTTGGATAATATTACCATCCAAATCAAAATTTCTTGAATTAAAGGGCACAAATTCAAAGAATAAACCATTGTTCACTACCATTTGCATGGAATCTGTGTCCGGTCGTTTTTGATAGGCAATAAAACCTTCAGATGCAAGATAGGTCTCAATGTAGGTTAAAGGACGGGCTAATAATTTTTCAAATCCTTTCTTATAGGGGCCGAAGGCTACTCCACCATGAACATAAATTGAAAGATCAGGCCAAATATCATGGATGGTTTTCACATTATAATATTTAATAATTCTTTCCATCAAGATTTGCAGCCAGGAAGGCACGCCACAAATAACGCCAACATCCCAGCTAGGTGCTTTTTTTACAATCTCATCCAACTTGGTGGTCCAATCCCTTTCTTTTGAAATTCTTTTCCCGGGCTTGTAAAAATGCTGAAACCAAAATGGGATATTTTTAGTGGTAATACCCGACAAATCTCCCTCATAATATGTCCCATTGAAATGCAAATGAGTACTCCCGCCCAACATAAGAATTCCCTTGTTATAAAAGTCAGGAGGAAAATCATAATGCGCTAAAGAAAAAATCTGCCGTACACTGGTTCTTTTTATTGCACGAAGCATTTCAACACTAACAGGTATATATTTACTAGAGGCCTCCGAAGTTCCGCTACTAAGTGCAAAATACCTGATTCTTCCCGGCCAGGTGATAAATGATTCCCCGCGAAGGGAACGATACCAATATTTTTTAAATATCAAATTATAATCAAAAACCGGAACCGATTTTTGAAACAGTGCAATTATATCCTGATTTCTGGCCTTTGTTATTTTATCAAATTGGTAATCCTCTCCAATTGCAGTGATTTCAGCCTTTTTTAAAAGTCTTCTCAATACTTTTTGCTGACTTCTGATCGCAAATGCGGATGATCTTTTTCTCCTTGGTTTGCCTCTCAGTTCAATTGCTGCTTTAATTATCGAACCTATTATTGCCATTTTGTCCATTGATACTAAATGCAAAAATAAAGGTAGTTGTTCAATATTTCTTCACTATCAAAATTTATTCAAAAAATCATGGTTAAACACTATCTTTGGTTAATAAAGCCAAGTATAAAAATGAAGTTTTTAAACATTTATCCTGTAGAAAGTTTTTTCGCCCTAAATAGTCTGGACAGCAGTCCAATAAATTTAAGGGAACCAAATTTCACAAAACGCACGAACCAACTTTTTTGGTCCATATTATTCTCTGAGCAGGAGTTAAAAAATCTTATTCATTTTTTAGCAGATATCAATGAGGATTCCTTTTGTGACGTTCCCCAATATAGTGCCATTATTGAAAACCCATCGTTATTCCTCGAAAAATGTCAGGATTCCATCGAAAAACTATTTTCCATTAACATAGAACCGAGACATTTTTTTTCAGCATGCGAAACATTACAGATCGTTTGCACCTTGTACAGTGACCTCATCTACAATCCCTTTAAGTTACATTTAAATGGAGCCTTTATTCTGCCTGAATATTCATCTTCCCTGATGATACAGGATTGTCTTGATCATGATAAAAACCCTTACCTGGATTTCATAAATGAGCATATCTGGCCGGCAATAAAAGCATATAATCCGGACGTTGTGCTGCTACACGGTGGCATTCGATTTTCGAACCTTGCTCAGGCAATGATGTTAAAAAATGAAAACAAACATCTGCATGTGGTGGTTACCCGGCATCAAAATGAGTATTATTCATTAAATAAACTTAGTTCCTATTTATCACTCAACCGAAGTTTATTCCAATACATTGACAGTATCATACTTGATGATTTCCCTTTCACTGAAGGAGCTTTTTGCAATGCTTTGAAAAATGAAAGTTCTCTGTTTCAGGTACCTAATTTACTTTTTGCGGGTAAAGATGGTGATGTCCATCAGACTGAATACCAAATAAGGGAAAGTAGCCTGGCTGAAATTCAAATTGAAGAACAATTCCACAGGGAAGTATATTCACTCAAGTTATGGCCAAACAATAAGTGCTATTGGGCTTCATGTTCTTTTTGCAGCATTAATGAAAAATACCATTGCATGCCACAATCTGATTTTGATTCCGGCCTTGATGAACAAATCGCTTTTATTAAAAAACTTGTTCAAAAAGGAGTGCGATATTTACTCATGTCTGATGAAGCTATTCCTCCTAAATCATTATTAAAGTTTGCTAGAGCTTTACTTGAAAACAATATCAGGATATTCTGGGAAAGCAGATCAAAAATTGATGCAGATTTTACGCCCGAACTTATTCAAACATTATTTCGTTCCGGTTTGAGGAGGATTATGATCGGCCTTGAATCTGCAAATCCACGCATTCTAAAACTCATGAATAAATTCCCGGTAAATTTTGAACATTCCCTTATAGAAAAGATTGCCTCATATTTTAATGACGCAGGCATTATTATACATTATTGCACCATCATTGGTTTCCCTTCCGAAAGTTATGAAGAAATGCAGCAAACTCTTGATAAAATTGAAAAACTCAGGAACATAAATAAGAATTTTGTTTTCAATATAAATATATTCAACCTTGATATTGGAAGTAAATTATTCAATGAAGCGAAAGATTATGAAATTGAAGCAGTATGGCCTTGCCCTCCGGAAGAAAACCTCGCTGCATCGCTTTTATACAAGTATAAAGGAAATGAGATGGACAGGGTATATTACGAAAATGTCAAAACAAAATTCAGTATGAAAAACATGTTTCCATGGGTACCGGAGACTGTTTTTTCTGATCTTGAGATCATTGATTACTGTTCGACCATGAATAACCTGATTTGGTTTTCGAATAACAACTATTTCCCCGACTACATGATTAATGAGATAAGTCCTGATTCAACACTTCTGCTGTCTGATGACAGTGTCTTTGTAAAAAAACCGGATGAAGGCAAAGGGCCATTTTATGCTGCTTACAACTGGCATACACATTATCAATGGACCATTGACCAAAACATGTACCTGCTTCTACAAGAATTTATTAAACCCGGAAAAATAAATGATTGCCTGATATCTTATGCTTCAAAACATGTTCCTGCACATGTTACCTTTCAACTAGTCAAATCGAAACTTATCCCATTATTAAAAGAATCCATTAACAGGGGGTTTTTAATTGAACAATTATCATAAAAAAAGGCTGCCGGTATGACAGCCTTTTATAATTTATTGATTCACCGATTACCATTCAATAGTCACGGAACCATTGCTTTGTGTGGCAGCTCCGCCACCTTGAGTATTAGTAGTTATAGTTACTATTCCGGATTTTCCAAAATTGGCTCCACCACCTCCGCCTCCACCTCCAGAAGTGCCGCAAGACTGAGTAATGTCTACGTCACCACCATATCCACTATTATGGCCTCCGCCTCCGCCACCTCCTCCGGACATGCGATTATTAGAGCTTCCATAACCACCGGCACCACCGCCTCCACCGCCTCCATATCCACCTGCGCCTCCATCATACGTTGATCCATATAATGCTACTCCTCCTGATCCTCCTGAAGCACCATAGCCTCCTCCGCCTCCACCTCCAGCCATGTCACAATAAGTACATGTACTGTAGTTTGAACCTTGTCCTCCAGATCCACCTCCTGAACTGTTGCCATTACCTCCGCTTGTGTAACCGGTTCCTCCTGTTCCACCTGTTGGACCTCCAGTTGAAGCACCTCCCTTCCCGCCAGCCCCGCATCCTCCGGTTCCTCCTTGCGCACCACCGGAACTTCCTCCACCGTCACCACCTGACCCATTTGATGTACCACCCAAACCAGCACCACCACCTCCACCACCGGCAGAAATAATATGGTAGCCTGCCCATGAATGAAGTAGTCCGGAAAATCCACCACCACCTGAGCCTGCTCTGTTTGATGAGACATATTGTTTTCCGGCACCCCCAACAATAACAATTAAAGTATCACCCGCTTTAACATTGACAGTACCTTGGATCAGTCCTCCTTTTCCTCCATTGGATCCTCCACCTCCGGCTCCACTGCAGGTAACCGTTAGTTGTGTTACACAGGAACCCTTCGGAACAATGAACATTTGTGAACTGCCCGTATAAGAGAATGTCTGCTTTCCCGTACTTGTTGTACAGGTTTTCAGAGTGACGCTGTCTGTATTTGTGCATCCGTTTGAATCCGTGACTGTCAAATAATAAGTAATAGTGATTCCTGCCGTAAATACAGGATTTGATACCGTGGTACCTGACAGATTGGTTGAGGGACTCCAGCTATACGTATAGGGCGGTACGCCTCCCTTTGCGGTCGGATTTCCTCCTATCGTCAATGTGCCGCTCGTTACCGTGGTATCTCTGCCCGCATCTACCTCAAGTCCTCCCTTCATCTGCATGCTGTCCACGCCCGTGCACATACTCGCATCTGTTATTGTTACAACGTAGGTTACTGATTGTTTGATGGTCGTTATCGGATTGGCTACATTGTCTGCTGATAAGCCTGTTGATGGTGCCCATTTGTATGTGTATCCCCCGGCTCCTCCCGATGCGGTCGGGCTGCCCCCAAGGCTCACCGGACTGTTGCACCATCCCTTGTCGGGGCCAGCATCGGCCACCGGTTTGCTCGTTATCGTCAGTGTCATGCTGTCTTTCGATTCACATCCGTATTTATCTATCACTCTTACCGTATAGGTCGTGGTTGTTGACGGGGCTGCTATCGGATTTGCTATATTCGGATTACTCAAGCCTGTGGATGGGCTCCATACATAGGTGTAGGGTGATGTTCCTCCGCTTGCGGTCGGACTCCCTCCTATCTTCATGTTCGTGCAGGTTGACTGGTTATTCCCGGCATCCGCTACAATCTGCGGATTTACCGATACCGTCACTGAATCATAACTACTGCATCCATACACATCTCTTACCTCCAGTTTATATTTCGTTGTTGCTCCCGGAGTGGCCAACGGATTCGACACTTTGTCATTGTCCAGTCCTGTTGTTGGTGTCCACTGGTATTTGAATGGCCCGTATCCTACTGCTGCCGGATAGCCTCCTATATACTTCGAAAATCCGTAACACAGAACCGTGTCCGTCCCTGCTTCCGGTAACGCTGTACCCACAGTTATCAATACCGAATCGCTCGCCTGACATTTGTACCGGTCACTCACCAGCAGATAGTAATACATCGTTGCATTAGGGCTTACCGTGGGATTCGATATCAAGCGGTTGTTTATCCTGAAATTCGGTGTCCACGAATAGGTATAGGGCTCCTTCCCTCCTTTCGCTGCCGGTATTCCTCCTGTCATCACCGATCCGTCTCTGCATATAAACGTATCTGATCCGCAGTTCGCCTCCAAAACCGGTGCCACTTCCAGTTTCATTGTATCTATACCTTTGCATCCGTTGTCATCCGTTACCTGCAACACATAGGTCGTATTGGTTGTCGGATTCGCTGACGGATTGGATATGTTCGTTGCACTTAATCCTGTTGACGGACTCCATAAATAGGTATAGGGGGCCTTCCCTGAACCTGCACTCGGATTCCCCCCGATCAATATACTTCCTCCCTGGCATATCCCTGTGTCTATCCCTGCATTCACCACAGGAAGTGCACTTACCGTTACCGTCATTTCATCGGTCGCTGTGCATTCGTACTGGTCCTTTACCGTTATCTTGTACTTGATATTCGTTGATATCTGCGATATGGGGGTTACTGCCGGATTCGATACTGTTTGGTCGTCCAGATAGCTTGACGGATTCCATTCATATTTATACGGTGGGGTTCCTCCGTTCGCTGACGGGTTTCCCCCGATCACCGCTGACGTTCCTGAACACAAGGTCTTATCTGTCCCTGCATCTGCTGTGGGCACCGGAACTACCGACAAGCTTACCGTATCCGATGCTTTGCAGCCGTTCTTATCTGTCACCATCACGTTATAGGTCGTGCTTGTTCCCACTGAGGAGGTCGGTATCGCACGCGTGGGATCATTCAATCCTGTTGACGGACTCCACTGGTATGTATATGGCCCCATGCCTCCTTTCGCGGTCGGATTTCCCCCCAGTGCCATTACTGATCCCTGGCACATAAAGGTGTCTCTACCGGCATTGGCATATAATTGCGGGTTGACCGTCACCTTGAACGTATCTGAATAGAGCGGGTTGCAACTACCTTCCGTGACCTTCGCACGGTAATAATAGGTCGTCACCGGATTAAATGTATATTCCTGTCCGGTTGCTCCTGTCATATCCGTCCAGCTGCTTAAATTCGTGCTTCGCTGCCATTGTATATCTCCATGTACTGCCGGCAATACCAGATTTACCGATTCTCCTCCGCATATCGTCAGGTTCGTCTGACCTTGTACATTTATGAACATGCCTGTCAGGACGATCAGCATCAGTACTGAACTTCCTGCTTTTATTTTCTTCGTTTTCATTTTCTCCTCCCTTTCCTTTTAGTACACGATCAACTCTTTCAACATCATCGTTGCTCCTCCTGTCAATCGTACGATAAATACGCCCTTGACTCGGTTGTCCAGTATGATCGATTCCTCATATCTTCCCTGCTTTCCACTGATCTCTTTCTCATAAACCTTCTGACCTATCGGATTGTATATTTCTGCTTTCAGTTGATCGCTCTCCTGCATGCCTGTCAACTCCAGCCTGAAGGTACCCTGCGAGGGATTCGGATATATCCTGAATTTTAAATGTCCTGCTAATTCCCCGATTTCCGTCAACGACACTTTCAGGTAAACCTGATCGCTGTACTGGCATTTCGTGGCATCCGTCACTGTTAACGTGTAGGTGGTTGAGCTTCCCGGAAAAGCTATCGGGTTGGCTTTCGTGGCATCATCAAGTCCATTGACCGGACTCCACTGATAGGTGAACGGGGATGTGCCTCCCGTGGCAGTCGGATTACCGCCCAAAGTCATGCTGTCGCCTGCATACATAAAGGTGTCCATCCCTGCATTTACTATAAGCTGAGGGGGTTGTGTGATCTTAAAATTCAATACCTGCTGGGCCTCCGACTGGTTTATCCCGATCAGCAGTCCCAACAGTAAAATGCAATAAAGTGTAATATTTTTTATCATATCATACTCCTTTAAGGTTTAAAACAAAACCAAAGTTAAAAAAACATTATTAAAATCACAAAAGTTTGTGGGAAAATACTTAGCCAAAATAGTTATTACCATGTAGGTATTGCACAATCAATATCAAGTTTCAATTATCATTAAAATAATATCTTTCATCAATTTATGCATTTAACGGAAAAAATATTCGTGGAAATCTATTTTCTGTATCTCATATATAAAATTATATTTTTGTTGCAATTACCAATTTATTTAAAGTAATTAATATGACGAAAAGAATTTACAAAGTCCTAAGTCTGATTATATTAATGATGTTCGCTTATAAAGTGGATGCTCAGTTTTTTACGCTATTCACTGAGCTCGGACTAAAAGGTTCGGTCGGGGCAACATATCTGCAAAATGAAAACATACAAAACGACAATAAAGTGACGGAAATCCCTAACTCATTATATTACACCTATGGAGGCAAAGTTAGTCTAAGTTATATTGGAGCCATGCCTGATTATACAATCTTCGGAATACATGGAGAATACCTCTATGGTCAATTCTCAAAGGAATATACTGCCATTCGTTACAGCAGTGCGGATGAATATTCTAAAATGATTAATTACAAAATTAATACGATAAACATTTTATTCAGATATACCAATGCGAGATACCGGTTTTACCTGGAGGCAGGACCTCAATTCACTTCTTTTGTAACGGTTACTGAGACCAATTCTATTAGTAGTCCTCTTTTCTATACAAATGATTCCAATTTTAACTTATCTACGAGTTATGTCCCTTTTAAATCAATTGTTCTGGGGATAGGTTTCCATTATAAATTTATATCGGCAGGGTTCAGGGTGTGCAATTCAATGGAAAGTATTATGAATACAGGCATGCATCCCATTTCAGATGGCTTTTATAATGATCTGGTAACAAATCCGCATTACAATGAATACTATTTCAAAGATGCAGCCACATCTCTTCTTTCCCTGGAATTTACTTTAGACCTGAATATTCCTTTCTTTTCCATCGGAAAGGCTTCATGCGGCAACAGGTCATACTCATTTTTCAGACCTGTCAATGAGCAATATTACTGGGGAAGAGGTTGGTAAAGCTATTGACCAATAATAACTGAGAAATCTTTTGCTTTGTAATGGCCAACAGCTTGGCCTCCGGCACTGGTTTTTTCAACCAGTTCAAGCCTGTATTCCCTGTGCATCGTCATGCTACCTGCGCCTGTTCCAAGTTTTTCCAACTTGTTTAAAGGAAAAATAATACTTTCAGCATATTGAGCATTAGTAATAATTGTCTGCAAATCATTCTGTTTTGTTCCTTTAATAAAAACAGTCACCGCCTCATTTGCACTAAGAGGCTCCCCTATCCAAAACATCTCATAGGCTGCAGTAACAGGCAAAGTATCCAAATCCGCAGGAAAAGCAATAGAGGATATAATGTTAACTGTATTGATAAAAGTATCATTATCCAAATCAACATATTGAAACAAACCGGAATCCACATAGCCGGTCAATTGTTTTTCATAATAAGCCAAAGCGGGCTTAAATGATAAGAGTTCCCCATCAAAACGCACCTCAGCAGGTTCTTTTAATTCGAGCAGGGTACCCGTAGCATTGCTGAATCTGAAAACAGCACGAGCATAAGTAATGTCCTGATTGGCGTCATAATGAAGTGTGCATTCCATCCAGATTTTATCCTGATTGACATTATCCGAAGTTTCTCTGTTGCAATCAGAAAAAAACAAAATGGATACAGAGACCAAAATGAAAATAACAAGTAATTTTTTCATGTTTTTAATGTTTTTATTATCGTTTAATAAAAATGAATTCACCTCCTTCGTCCCCTGATTCACGTATTTCACCATACTGAGGAATCTGATTAACAGGACTGTTATTAATTACCGCATCTTTCAAGCTGATAAACAATCTTTCAGCAGGTAAAAAGATTTCCTTATTATCTTCCAGTCTTTTAAGAAAATACTCCATAAACACACTTTTATCAGGAACCACATTCATAGTACCACTTGTTATGGCTTTTCTACTAGGAATTTTGATTACTTCAGTGATAGCAACAGGAGCATCAGAAAAAGCGGTCCTGGTCTTAAATATTCCTCCGCTGAAACAGGCATCAGCAACCAGCAAAGTATGTTTGGAAGGTATTGCCTTAATATAGGAGCGCAAATCGTTATTAGAAAACCAATTTACGGGATTGTCTTTTTCTGCATCAACCGGCAGCCAGTAACCGGTTTGCATTTCTTCATCCCAATAGCCATGCCCGGCATAAAAGATCAGCAAATTATCAGCAGGAGTAAGTGACTTTCGCAAATCGTACAAAGTCTTTACTATCTGACTTTTATTGGGATTCTTAAGCAAGTAAACATTTTCCTTGTCAAATGTATATTGCTTTGTTAAAATCTCATACAATATTGATGCATCCTTGACCGGTTCATCCAGATCATTGATCTTTTCGTCCGCATAATCCTGCACCCCAATCAGCAAAGCATAATATTTACCTGACATCAGGTCAAAATTAACATTAATTTGGGATTCTTCAGTTCCGTCTGTATTTACAACCACAATCTTTAGTATATTGCCACCCATGGTCAGGATAATTTTTTCATTGAACAGGTAATCGCAATCTGAACGAAAAGATTGTTCATCGCTAAGGCGTTCGGATATAAGTTTATTATTTTGATAAAGCGAAATTGACGTGATCTTTTTAGGTGATTTAATGCAAACACTAACATTATAAACTTCCACACTTGACTTCACATTTACAGTTTCAGGACTGATCCACTTGATTTGAGGGAGTATTTTCTCCACTTCCTTCACTTCCTCAACAACAGGTTTTTCAGGTTCTGCCACCTTCTCAGGCTCCTTCTGTTTTGAAATATTAAAACTTGATTTTCCGCTGCTTCCTTCAATGATTTGAGCGGTTAAAACATAACCCATCTGAACAAGCACAATAAGGAGTAATGCCTTTTTTTTCATATCACCATTATTAAATAGTAAAACCTATCAAACATGAGAATCCCAAATAATCTGCTGAGTTAAGCAACAAAACTGATCCCAGTCCCAAAACCAATCTGTTTATCACATAAGCTGCACCTAATTTAAATGAAAATCCACTTAGTTGGTCACCAATATAACTTTGCTGCCCCACTGATAACACTTGAGAAACTACTTTGCAACGGGAATATCCGAAAGCACCTAATACATAAAAATTCGTAAACATCTTCAAAGATATTCCACCTGACAGTGAAAACCCCTTTATCCCAACATTATTATTATCTTCCCTAAAGTGTTCATGTTCATATTTATAGGCATCAAAACTAAAATAAGGGCCACCTCGTGCAAATTTCCCAGCAAAGTCAATTCCTGACGCATATCCTTTGCTATCACTAAAAAGACCGTAGGATGCATCAAAGGCGATTATGAATTTCTTCATCCCTGTAAAATCAGCTTTGGTCTTTGGTTTAATTTTATCCGTTTCTTTAACAGGAGGAGAGACAACTGCATCCTGATCAACAACAGGTGGAGCAGCTTGGTTCACTTTTTCAATCATGACAAAAAACTCTGCTTCGTACAAGTGATCAACGTCCTTTAGTACATCCCATACAATTTTTTTATTTTTCCCCGGGACGATACTGTCACCCACATCACCACTGACACTTTTCAAAACGAATCTTCGGTTCTCCGTAGCACAGGAAACAGAAATTTTGAATGTTTGCCCATCTTCGGCACCTGTTATTGTATAATAAATGTTGATTTTTTCTCCATCCTGCTCTGTAAAAACATTGACCAACTCTTGCGAAAAAGCAGAAAAACTTAAAAAATAAAGTAGAAAAAAAACCGGAATAGCTTTAAGCGATACCATTTAAGATATGATTTTAGAACAAATTTAATGCTTCTGAAAACAAAAAGCAAGAAATATATTCCCTATCTCTCCAAAACGACCCGTCCAGTATAATGCTTTATTGGAGATATTGCTTTTATCATATACATCCCATCAGGAATATCCGCAGATGGCATCCAGATGAAAGGTGCGTGTGTAATGGTTTCCACCTTACGTCCGAATAAATCGAATATTTCAATTATATCAACCTCAGCAGGTGCATAAAAATGCACCAAAGTCTTTGCCGGATTTGGATATATTCTAAACTCACCCTGATCGGATTGAATTTCATCTGATCCAGCCTTTGATGCATTGGAAACGAGTTCACATGTGGCATCAATTTCCTGATAATTGACCGTACTGTGCCAATTACTGAGCACAACATACCATTTGCCTGCGCCTGGTAAAGGCATCCAGATATTGCCACTTCCAAAATAATCAACCCATTGATAAACGTCTGCTTTTTGTCCCGATTTAAACTTGTTATAATTTTCCTCATTGCAAACAAAGAATCCCACGGATCCATTTTCTATCTGCCGGTCGGCAAACTGACAAAGCTGAGCATCATCGGAATGTTTACCGGCAATTATTTCTGAGGCAGTAAAATTCAGATGAATTCCGTAACTGCCTGTGGAAGGAAGGATAGACGTTTTTACAACAGGACTTTCCGGCATTCGTTTTCCTGAAAACCGTAAATTAGCTGTATAATTTTGCCCTTTTACCGAATTGGTTGTTAAAACCGGCCAAAATGTTGTGGATGAAGGTTGAATTCCAAATTTGGGATGGCTGATCTGAAAGCCGTATTGCTTATTATCGCCTAGTGGAATGGTAAATTGCCCGGTGTGATTTGTAAACCAGTAACCGGCTAATTGCCAATTGGCACTGTATGGACCGGGTTTGCAATATAAAATCGCTTTTGCACCATCAACGGGATTACCCATGCTATCACCAATGGTCACAGTCATATGACATATACCGGTGTAGTCGCTTGTATTTTGTCCTATTGCTCCGTCAGGCCTGTAGGTCATGATGTGAGAAATGATCCAGGTAGAACTCAGTCTTTCGTATCCGCCCCCTTTCATCGTGGAAGTCCAGCCCCATCCGGAATTTTGCAGTCCTCCCCTGAAAAATTCAAAATGGTTGAAAACATCGTTTTCATACACACCGCACCACACGTGATCCTCTCCCATGGTGCCCATATAGGTGGTTGGAATCAGACAAGTTCTTGCAGCAGCTGTCAGAAGGTAGGTGTCTTCCCCGCATCTTCCCCAATGCTCAAAAGCAATTTGGTTGGGTTGAATCGGCCTTACTGTTCCGGGGTCAATAGGTACACAATGTGATGCCCACCATCCCAATCTGTTTAATGCATGGTCAGTAGCGACCGGTGTCCTGTTAAATAACCAGTATGCATTGGTACCTGTATTCCGATCCCATAAATATTCCGGAATCTGCATGGTTTCTCCCAAACGAGGAATGGTGCTGACAGTTCCTATTGAAGTTGTTTTATTTACGTTCTTATAATTATGCGTACTGTCCGGATTAAACCATAGATATTCTCTCCAGAAATAGCCCCATGTTCGTTGCTGAGAGCTGCCCGTATTATCCTTTTCATATACACCTTCCTCATGCAAGCGGGGGTGTACGATGTACCAATAGTAAATGTCTCGCGGTAATTCATAATACACTGTATTCGTTCCGCTTTTCACTTTATATTTTGTTGTTGTGTAATAATCCCTGTTCGCATAAGTACCATGTTCAACAATCTCCACATATTTCAGGGAATCATCCACTGCATAAATTAGTTCTGCATTGGTCACCAGCATATTCATCTGAGCCCGAAAACGGGTGTCAATCAGGGATTCATAAGGAATATTGGCTACCTGAAAAGCCACCTCATCTTTAATATTTTGATCTGCATTAATGATCAGATCTGCAAAATCATCATCAAGTCCCACTTTATACAACTTACGAAACTGCCGGAGCAAATCCATTCGGAGCCAGTCAGGAGCCTGTTCCATGGCTGTTTGTGCTTTGGTAGTTAAGGAATAGACAGGTTTAATATAGGTCAGGCTTTCATCTGCAGTATTGATCTCCCATACAGCATATTCTCCCGGAAGCAACAATTCTTGTTTATGAGAGGTTTTAATGACCTCATTCCCAAACTGTGGTGCACTTTGAAAATCCTTGTAATTTATAAGCTGTCTAAAAACGAAATTGTTGTCATAAGGCAGTACTTCTTCAGTCACTAATCCTTGAGATTCTAAAAATACGATTCCCTTTTGATCCGTATTCCCGTCAATTAAAATTTGTTGAGAAAAAGCCTGAAAAACGAAAGAGAGTATAAACACATAAATCAAAATACCTTTGTTCATATTCAAAAAATTTAATGTGCAAAAATACATCTTTCTAATCAGAATAAAAACAGATGGAGAAGGGCAAAGATGAAATTAACTCAGGAAACTAATCTTCTCCGAAATTTGATTCCAAACAAAAGGATGCGAGATCAAAAAGAAGAGATGCCCCTAATTTTGCTTCCCAATTTCGCTCTTTCAGAGGCCTGATGCCACACAGGTCAAATCCTATGATCTTTTTTTTACATTTTTTAATTTCATACAATAAACTGCGTATCTCTTCATAGGTCAGGCCACCCGTTTCAGGAAAAGCGACACCTGTGCCATGCCATTGGGTCAGGACATCAATATCCAGACTAATATAGATGTTGCCGGGCAATAAACTCAGTACTTCGTTTACTATCATTTTCCAGGTAACACCCCGCAATTGTTTTTCCTTGATATCAAAATCGCTGAAAACACTTATCCTTCTAATTTCCTTTGACATAATTTCCTTTTCAGAATAGGTGCTTTCGCGTATATCAAAAAGACAAATTTTTTCAATTTCAGGGATTTTCAATGCCCACCACATGGATGAAAAATCAGTATATTCTAAACCATCAATGGATGACCTTAAATCAGAGTGAGCATCCAAATGCAATATCCCAAAAGAATTGTACTTCTTTGCCAATGCGCGCAGGCAACCAGATGAAATACTTTGATCCCCTCCCAGCAATCCCACAATTTTATCCAACTTTAAATAATCACAGCATTTACTCTCAACCCATTCGTTCAATAAACGGCATGTGTTGTTTACATTCCTGCAATCTCTCAGATGTTCATTTTTTTTCGTTTCACTTAACTTTTTAGCGTTGTTCTTTTTTATGCGGTTTCTGATTTTTCGAAGTTCGTAACTGCTTTCTTTCCATTTCAACGGAATATTCTGCATGTAAATGCCCTTTTTCCATGAATCCTTTAGATAATCACGATAGAGACTTATTTCAGTGGAAGCCTCCAGGACGGCATCAGGAGCATCTGCAGCACCATCATTAACATGGGTAACATCCCAGGGAACGGGTAAAATTACCAATTCCGATTCGGTAAGGCCAAAAGGTAAGCCAAAAAGGCTATTGCTATCAGGAATTTTTTGATCAGGATCATAGCTTTTAAGGACTTTTTCCCGAAGTGATCTTCTGCGCGCTGGAGATAAAACCATAGTTCAATAATGGAATTGCAGAACAATATTCGGATTAAAAAGCCGATTCAAAAAAACTTTTTATTAACACTGTAATTTAGTTTTCATGATAGCTTAAGATAAAATTAAAATCTGAAGCCAACACCTAATCCAATTAAAGCACCGAAATCGGGTTTGATATTTGTTTTATTGTATATCGGAGGGAAAACACCTATATGCAAACTTGAAGTAAACCTTCCAATATCAAGGATAGTACCTAAATCAATTCCTGTTAAAAAAAGAGAATATTTATATGCAGGTGGCTCATCATCAGTTCTCCCAATATTGTAAGCACAAGCTACACCAGTAAGCAAATATATTTGAGTTTTTTTTCTGGATAATAGTCGGGTTGCAAAATCTACACCTGAATGCATAAGTGGATGTTTTTCTGTAATATAAGAATCATTCTCGCTTTTAATACCAAAAGCAATATGAGCAGAAATACCAATTTTTTTCATGTATCCGTATCGGATACCCCAAGTGTTTCCATTATTTGGACTTCCAGCCCATACAAAAAACAAATGTGAGAAGTAATCTGTCTTTATTGCAGGTTGGGGTATGTTTTCAACCTGGTATAATACTACAGGCGCTTCTTTTTCTTTAATCAGCTCTGCCCTTACGGTAAAATCCGCTGATGTCAGTTCATCCACATCTTTCAAGACTTCCCAAATAATGATATAGTCCTTTTTTCCTCCCCTGACTTCGCCAATATCCCCAAAGGTGCTTTTTATTTCAGCGTTCAATCCCCCATTGATAGAACATACAATGCTGACCATAAATGTTTGATCGGATGTGGAATTTCGTATTTTATAATGTATTTTAATCAGCTCCCCGACCTGTTCCGCTTTAACACTGTCAATAGTCTGACTTAAGCCATTAAAGCAACAAGAAAGAAACATCAGGAAAAGAAAGACATTTTTCATTTTATAAATTAGTTTTTAACGTCAATGAGGTCATCAGTTATGTATTAAAGTCACCTCATCCAGTGTCTTTAAAATTAGTTCACATGCTACTTTAATTTCTTCAAGGCTTATGGTCAATGGAGGAATTATACTAAAGGACTGTATATTAAATAGAAACCAATAAGTAACAATACCATTTGGAATCGCCCTTTCAACAAAGTGTTTGCATATTTTCTCTTCACCTAAATCAACAGATAAAAGGAATCCTTTCCCTTCAATTTTCCTGATCAGTTTATGTTGTAGCAATTTTCGGAAAAGCATCTCTTTTTCAGGTATCTCCGATATAAAATTCTCCTTAATCAGCACCTCAAGTGTTGCCAGTGCAGCAGCACAACTCAAAGGATGACCACCAAAGGTGGTGGCATGACCCAGTAAGGGATGACCGTTTTTCAGTGCATTCATGATGGTGTTTGAAGCAATGAAAGCACCTATGGGTAATCCCCCTCCCAGACTTTTTGCAAGGCACAATATATCCGGTTTTATTCTGAAGGTTTCAAATGAAAACATTTGTCCTGTCCTGCCCAAAGCCGTCTGAATTTCATCCAAAATCAACAAGGCACCTGTTTCCTTGCATCTGTTTCTGACCTTTATCAGAAATTCAAGCTCTCCGACTCTCATTCCCGAAGCAGTCTGAATTGTTTCCATGATAACACAGGACGTTTTTTCAGTAATATGAGCCAAACTGTTGGTATCATTAAATTTCAATAGTTTGAATCCGGGAACCAATGGCCGGAATGGACGTTTATAGATTTCATCACCCAAGAGGTTCAAGGTGGCCAAAGTACTCCCATGATATGAGCCCTGAAAGGAAATTACTTCATTTCTTTTCGTATATAAACGTGCAGTTTTGATAGCACCTTCAATAGCTTCGCTGCCACTGTTGACAAAAAAAGAAACAGAGAGCTCCGGTGGTAAAAGTGAGGCTAATTTTTCAGCAAGCAACAAAGTTTCTTTCTGAACAAATTCTCCATAAACCATTAAATGAAGATATTTTTGGCTTTGTATCCTGATGGCTTCCAGAATAGCGGGATGCCTGTGTCCCAAGTTATTTACGGCAACTCCTGAAATGAGGTCAATGTATTTTTTCCCTTGCCTGTCATAAAGATAAATTCCTTCAGCAGTTTCAATTTCAAGTTGGATTGGTAAAAATGAGGTTGATTGAGCAAGATGATTTTCAAAAACAGGCTTTAAATCCATACCTGAAAATCAGACAATTATTCGTAGGTCTTGAGCAGAATGGCAACTAAAAAGCCCAGCAGAGTTGAAAAGCCGGTGATGGAAGAATGTTTGTGAAAGGCTTCAGGCAACATGGTTTCAGCAACCATGGTCAACATAGCACCTGCTGCAATACCTTCAAGAACTCCAAATACATTTTCAGGAGTTCCTATCAGAAAAACATTTCCAAGGAAAGCTGCCAAACCTGTTACGATCATCAGTGAGCCCCACATTAAAACCGTCCTTCCGAATTTAGTACCTTGCCTGACCATTTCGTATGAACTGCCTAATGCTTCGGGATAGTTGGCCAGGAATAATCCGGCAATCAGCGGCAGACTGGGAACACTATCTGCTGTAGTCATACTCGTACCAATAATCAATCCACCGGGAACACAGTCCAACAGGTTTCCCAACCAAATAGCAATGCCTGCACCTCCGTGAGCTTGATGCTCCTGTTGAATTTCTGTTTCAGTTGGTCCAACTACTATTGAGCCAATGTTTCGTGATGCTTTATTCAGCCAGTTTTCAGCCTGATCCATACCAATGTGCGCTTTATCTTTCAAATCCGAAATTCGCGCACTGACAAGATCATTCACCGCGGCCGCAATTTTGGGATTGGAGTATAAATGATGGTCAAAATGCTCTTTTAAAATGACATAAGTTTTAACCAAGGTTTTAGCAATAGCGGTAGCAGAGCGTGGTTCACCGGTTACCAATGCCATTTCACCCAACACATGATTGCCTCCTAAAACTGCAATCTCTTTCTGAGAAACAGGATCATAAATACTCACCTCTCCTTCTTCAATAATATACAAACTATCACCAATCTGTCCCTTTTCAAAAATCGTTTCTCCTTCTTCAAAGCTTTTCTCGACAATGAAGGGAAGAATATCATGGACCTCTTCCGGTGGCAACTGTCTGAATAAATCAACCTGGCTTAGCTTGGTAAAAAGATATTTATATTGTTTGGCTTTCTTTTCTTTCATGTAATTCAAAGTGGTGGATGATTTTCTTAAAAAACCACCCTTCGAGTTTATAATATAATTCAGTCCCATAAAAGCAAGGCTTCCGACAATCCCGCCAACGGCAAACTGAAAGAACACATTGTGTTCAACACTACCACCGGCCAATTCAAGGGCAATTGCCGCAAGTAAGGCTCCACTTCCAAAAGCCAGTAAAAATGCGATAATCTTGTCCTTGGGTGTCCAAAGCTTCAAGGTAAGAGAACCTAATGGCATTGATACAGCGCTCAGTAGAGCAAACATCATTGCTGTAATTGCGATTCCAATCTGCATAATCTTTTTTTTAAATTATTTTGAATATTATATCTGCTGTTAAGACTTCAAAGTTTAATTATAATAACAAAATTAAAGTTAATATTCCAACTTACCAATTATGTCAATTATTTTATTAAAATTATTTTCACTGCAATAATGTTCAATTCCTTCAACGATTTTTTCACAGGAAGCAGGATCAATAAAAGTTGCAGTACCCACCTGTATAGCGCTTGCACCGGCCAGAAAAAACTCAATAGCATCGGTGGCATTCATAATACCGCCCATACCAATCACAGGAATTTTAACAGCACGTGCCACTTGCCAAACCATTCGTAAAGCGATCGGTTTGATGGCAGGGCCGGACAATCCACCCGTTATGGTAGACAATACGGGTTTTCTTGTTTTAGCGTTAATAGCCATTGCCAGAAAAGTATTCACAAGGGATACGGAATCGGCACCAGCATCCTCAACCCAGCGTGCCACTTCGGCAATATCGGTCACATTCGGACTTAGTTTGACCATGACATGTTTGCTGTAATTTTTTCGCACTTGCCTTGTTACTTCGGCAGCAGCCGGACAAGAAGTACCAAATGCAAGTCCTCCCTCCTTAATATTTGGGCAACTGATATTTACCTCAACTGCCGTCACTTTTGGCAAATCCTGCAGACGTTCCACAACATAAACATAATCCTCCACCAGAGAGCCGGAAACATTAACGATGATATTGTCGTTCAGGTGTTCAATACGGGGGTACAAATCCGACAGAAAATAATCAATTCCCTTGTTTTGCAGTCCTATTGTATTCAACATACCACTGGGTGTTTCGAAAATACGGGGATAAGGATTTCCCTCCCGCCACTCACGCGTGGTGCCTTTTACAAGCAAAGCACCCAATTTGGACAAATCCATAAAATCCACCAATTCTGCCCCGAAACCACAGGTTCCCGAAGCGGTCATCACGGGATTTTTCAACATCAAGCCGTTCAGATTGACTGATAAATCTACCATATTACATCTTTTGAATTAAAAACAGGACCATGTGTGCAGGAGGTTTCATGCCCACGAACCGTTTTGGCAACACAACTCAGGCAGACGCCAATACCACAACCCATGATATGGTCGAGGGATACTTCACAATTCGTATTCGTCTTTTCCGCATAAACTGAAACTGCTTTCATCATCAATTCCGGCCCGCAGGTGTAAATTCCGGAATACGTTGTTTTAAGTACCGGATGCTCAAGAACCAAACCTTTGACACCCATTGAACCATCCTCAGTGGTAATTTCCAGTTTGCCCAGCTTTTCAAACTTTTCGAGTAAAACCAGATCTTTGGCTGTCCGTGCACCAAGCAGAAAAGTAACTTTGCCTCCCAATCTAACAATCTCGTGACCCAGATGATATAAAGGTGCTATCCCATAACCTCCGCCAATTAATAGGGCATTTTGTTCCGCTTTTACCGAATAACCGTTTCCCAAAGGAAAAAGAACATTTAATGTCTCCCCCTCTTTCATGCCACTAAGAAAACGTGTACCTTCACCTACCACTTTAATGAGCAGTTGCAGTGCGTTTTTATTATAGTCAACAAAATGAATGGAAAAGGGACGCCTTAAAAAAGTGGACGGACTACCTTTTACCAAAATATTGACAAACTGACCGGGTATAATGTTTTCAAAAGCATGTTCCGATTGCAGTTCAAAATAAAAATAATTGCTTTCCAGTTCCCTGAGGCAAATAATGCGTAAATCCTCTGCTCTCTTTTTCATAAGGCGTGTAATGAATTTTCAAAAATAAGCAGAAAGAGAGGATTGCCCGCTTTTCTTTTTTCTAAATTATTTAGAAAGCTATGAAGAGACTGAAATTGTATTTGATAAGTTCAACCGATCAGTCAGCGGTCAGTTTTCCGCCCCTTGCTGTTGCTCCTATAGCCAAACCTGCGGTAATGATCACAAGGTTTTTAATGATATACTGACCTAATAAAGTGGGTACAAGCGGGAAAACAGTAAATGTTTCGGCAGGGAATAAAATAAGTGGTGTTAATGTCCCCAGCATCTGTAAGAACATTAATAAGAGCGTCTCTCTTAAAAAAATCCTGAAAATCAGACCGACACCTATTGCCACCTCCCATAAAGCAAGTACAATAAGTATCAGCCTGTCCGGAACCATGTTAAATGTAAGTACAGAAATCGTTTTTGTGGCAATCTGCTCTGCTGAACTTAATTGAGGAAAAAACTTCAGAAATCCGTACCATAAAAAAATAATTCCCATGCTGATACGCATGTAGGAAAGGGCATTTCGCGCCATCCATTTTGTAAGGCGGATATCAGTTCGGCTTAAAAATGAATTATTAAAGTATTTCTTTTTATCTGTGTCATTTTTCATATACATTTCTTTAATGCTCTGCATTTTCTATTTTAATAAAGATTCAAAAATACACACTATTTAAAATCATTCCAAATTTGTTTTGAATTCTATTAACAAATGTAAATGAAAGAGAGCTATTTCATCCAATGATCAAAAATACCCTTGAATGACTTTTCTGCAAATTAGGTTTTTACAATAAAAACAGGATTATTAATATCCATGGGAGATTTTACTTTTTCATTTTCAAGAGCGAAATCAATCACTTGACGTGCATGTTTAACATAATGAAAAGTCATTCCTGCCACATATTTTTTACTGATATCTTCTACATCTTTCCGGTTATTTTCGCAAAGCACAATGGTAAAGATGCCCTTCCGCTTGGCTGCCAGAATTTTTTCCTTAATTCCTCCAACGGGAAGCACTACGCCACGAAGGGTAAGCTCACCGGTCATCGCAATATCATCACGGACTTTCCTTTGCGTAAAAATGGAAACGATGGCGGTTAAAAGTGTAATCCCTGCTGAGGGGCCTTCTTTAGGTACAGCTCCTTCGGGAACATGAATATGAATGTCCCAGTTATCAAAGGCTTTGGCATCAAGGTCAAAATCAAGATAGTGTGATTTCAGATAGGTGTAAGCCAGCATGGCCGATTCCTTCATCACTTCTCCCAGTTTTCCCGTCATATGCAGATTTCCTTTTCCGGGACTGAGGCTTGTTTCAATATAGAGGACATCTCCCCCTACGGGTGTCCATGCCAGACCACTGACCAGACCAGGTAATTGATCATTAATGTAGGTGTCACTTTCAAAGATCTTCGCCCCAAGAATTTCTTCAATATTTTTTTCCTGAATATTTGCCTTGAAATTTTCGTTTATTAATACATTGCGTGCCTGCCACCTGCATATTTTAGCGATCTTTTTTTCGAGTCCTCTGACACCGGATTCACGAGTATAATAATCTATAATGGAGGTAATCATTTTGTCACCCAACTTAAACTGATTCCTGGCAAGACCATGAAGTTCACGTTGTTTTGGCACCAGGTAATTCTGGGCAATATGAATCTTTTCGTCCACCAGATAGCCGCTGAGTTCAATAATTTCGAGCCTGTCGCGCAAGGCCGGATGTATCGTATCCAGATTATTGGCAGTGGCCACGAACATCACATGACTTAGGTCGAAGCCCATTTCGAGATAATTATCATAAAAGTTGGAGTTCTGTTCGGGATCGAGAACTTCCAGCAATGCGGAAGCTGGGTCGCCTCTGAAATCACTGCCCACCTTGTCAATTTCATCCAGAACAATAACAGGATTGGATGTTTTTATCTTTTTGATGGACTGAATAATCCTTCCGGGCATGGCTCCTATATAGGTTTTACGATGCCCTCTTATTTCCGCTTCATCATGCAGTCCACCAAGGGACATGCGAATATATTTTCTACCCATAGCCCGTGCTATGCTTTTCCCCAGGGAGGTTTTTCCAACACCGGGAGGGCCATAAAGGCAAAGGATAGGACTTTTCATATCCCCTTTCAAACGCAGTACGGCCAAATATTCCAGAATACGTTCTTTAATCTTTTCCAAACCATAATGGTCTTCATCCAATATTTTCTGGGCTTTTTTCAGGTCCAGGTTTTCTTTGGTGAATTCATTCCAGGGAAGTTCAAGCAGCAGGTCAATGTAATTCGACAGAACGGAATATTCAGCCGCCATGGAATTCATCCGGTTCAGCTTTTGCAACTCCTTGTCAAAAATTTCCGCCACTTCCGGACTCCATTTCTTTCCCTGTGCTCTTTTACGAAAGTCCTCCAGTTCACGTTCCGGTGTGTTTATCCCCAACTCATCATAAATCGTCTTTAATTGCTGGTTCAGTATGTAATCACGCTGTTGCTTATCAAGACCATCTTTAACTTTTGATTGAATTTCATTCTTGATCTTCAGCATTTCATATTCTTTGCTGAGATTTTCAAGAATGATCTTTCCCTGTTCACTCAGGTCTTCTGTTTCGAGAATTTTTTGCTTTTCCGCAACGTCCACATTCATGTTGGAAGCGATAAAATTCATTAAAAATGCCGGTGAATTCAGGTTTTTGAGTGCCAAAGTGGCTTCTTTCGGAATATTGGGTGAAATATTGATGATTTCGGTCGCCAATTCTTTGACGGCATCAATAAGTCCTTTGAAATTCTTGTCCTTCAGATCGCCCTTCCTTGTCGGTATCAATTCTATTTCTGCAGTAATATAGGGTTTTGTCCGGTTGATCTTTTTGATCCTGAATTTCTGCAAGCCCTGAATGATCACCATGGTATCATCATCCGGCAACTTGAATTTTTTAATGATATGTGCCACCGTACCCACTTCATAAAGATCTTCCGGTTTCGGATTTTCAATATTCTCGGAACGCTGGGCAATCACTCCTATTTTTCGTCCAGATTCATAGGCGTCATTGATCAGTTTTACCGACATCTGCCTGCTGACCGTTATAGGAATCACTGTATGCGGGTAAAAAACCGTGTTTTTCAAGGGTAAAATGGAAACCGATGAAGGGATGTCCTTATTGGCAGGATTTTGATCGTCTTCTTCATCTGAAGGGAGAATGGAGATAAATTCACCCATTAAATCAGGTTCTTCATCACGCATAAAACCAAAGTTTAAATTTCTTTCGTCAGTAAAACTCATGTATCGCTTAAATTATTTTGATCTTTTTAAGTAAGAAAAGATTATGCCTTATTTCAGAATCAGTCAAAAAGGCAGTAATGCCAACAAAACTGTAGATTGAATAAATGTGACTTTCGCATTAAATCATCAGGAATATGTCAGGCATTATTTCGCTGTTAAGATCATTTCGCTTTGGAAATATTTGAAAAAAACAGTTCCCCTTCTTTGTTCACATCTACCCGGATTTCTGAATCTTTATGTACCACACCCGATAAAATATCCCTGGAAAGCTGATTCATGATCAGGCGCTGAATGACCCTTTTCAATTGTCTGGCTCCAAATTCAGGATCATAGCCTGTTTCGGCAATGGATCGCAAGGCTTCATCACTGGCACTGAGTTTAATATCATTATCCGCAAGCATTTGGCTTAGCTGGTCCATTTGCAGTTTAGCAATTTTTACAATATCTTCTTTCCCCAGTGGTTTAAACATAATGATCTCATCAATACGGTTCAGGAATTCAGGCCTGATATTTTGTTTCAGCAACATCAGCACTTCCTGTTTTGTCTGATCAATTGCTTCCTGTCCTGCCTCATTCTTTAAATGATTCAGCCGCTCCCTGATGATGTGCGATCCCATATTGGAGGTCAGAATAATGATGGTATTTCTGAAATTGGCCGTCCTTCCTTTGTTATCGGTCAAAATGCCATCATCAAGCACCTGAAGTAGGGTATTGAACACATCGGGATGAGCCTTTTCAATTTCGTCAAGCAGAATCACGGAATAGGGCTTTCTGCGGACGGCCTCGGTAAGCTGCCCTCCTTCGTCATAACCCACATAGCCCGGAGGCGCACCAATGAGGCGGGAAACGGAATGACGTTCCTGGTATTCCGACATATCAATACGGGTCATCAGGCTTTCATCATTAAAAAGAAATTCCGCCAACGCCTTGGCAAGTTCCGTTTTCCCCACACCTGTCGGGCCGAGAAAAATAAAGGAACCGACCGGCTTTTTATGGTCCGAAAGACCTGAACGGCTTCTCCGCACGGCATTCGACAAAGCCTCAATGGCTTCATCCTGGCCGATGATACGCTGATGCAATTCGTCTTCCATACGCAGCAATTTGCTTCTTTCACTTTCGAGCATACGGCTAACCGGAATACCTGTCCACCGGGACACGATATCAGCAATATCCTCGCTGTCCACAACTTCCCTGATCAATGGGTCGTCCTGCTGTACTTCATGCAGTTTTTTCATTAATTGATCAATACGATCCGTTTCTTCTTTCATTTTACCGTAACGTAATTCGGCCACCCTGCCAAAATCACCTTGCCTTTCGGCTTGTTCTGCCTGCAATTTTATCTGTTCGATGGCCTGTTTTGCCGTCTGTATTTTTCCGGCAAAATCCTTTTCCAGTTGCCATCTGGTTCGCAGTACGTTTCTTTTTTCCTGCAGATTGGCAATAGTTTCATTCAGTTCAGCCAGCTTGTCTTTATCGTTTTCTTTTTTAATAGCTGCTCTTTCTATTTCCATCTGCCTGATCTTCCGTTCCACTTCATCAAGCGGTTCCGGTAGAGAATCTATTTCAATACGGAGTTTCGAACAGGCTTCATCCATCAGGTCAATGGCTTTATCGGGAAGCTGTCTTTCGGTAATGTAGCGATGCGATAATTCAACGGCTGTGATAATGGCCTCGTCCCTGATGCCGATACGATGGTAGTTTTCATATCGTTCCTTCAGCCCCCGCAATATGGATATGGAATCTTGCACCGAAGGCTCGTCAATGATCACTTTCTGAAAACGTCTTTCAAGTGCCTTATCCTTTTCAAGATACTTTTGATATTCGGCAAGGGTGGTGGCCCCTATGGCACGCAGTTCACCCCGTGCCAGAGCCGGTTTCAGGATATTGGCAGCATCGAGGGACCCTTCGGCAGCACCTGCTCCGACCAGGGTATGAATTTCATCCACAAAAAGGATAATTTCCCCATCGGATTCGACCACTTCGCGAATCACTGCTTTCAATCGTTCTTCAAATTCACCTTTGTATTTAGCCCCGGCAATCAGCGCACCCATGTCGAGGGTAAACATGTTTTTTGTTTTCAGACTTTCGGGGACATCCCCGTTGACAATACGATGAGCAATGCCTTCTGCAATGGCTGTTTTACCCACTCCGGGTTCACCCACCAGCAAAGGATTGTTCTTGGTTCTCCTTGATAAAATATGAATCACTCTTCGTATTTCATCTTCCCTGCCGATTACGGGATCAAGCTTGCCGGCCATTACCCTTTCGTTCAGATTTACAGCATATTTCGACAAGGCATTGTACTTTGCTTCGGCATTCTGATCATGTACTTTTGCCCCTTTTCGAAGCTCATGAATAGCTTTTCTAAGTTGTTGAACCTCCATTCCGTATTGTTTCAGATACGCAGCAATTGCATTATTACTATCCGCAATGGCTAACAGCAAGTGTTCGACCGAAATAAAATCGTCTTTCATTTCTTTCTTCACTCTTTGTGCATGCTGCAATACCATGTTGATATCGGAAGACAGGTAGAGCGATCCACCGGATACTTTGGGCATTTTCATCAGAAGGTCATCGAGTTTAAGCATCAGGTCAGTTGTATTGACACCGCTACGTTTCAGCAAATGCACAGCAGCATTTTCATCTGATGCCAAAAGCCCCTTCATCAGGTGCACCGGTTCCAAAGCCTGGTGCTGATGGCCTGAGGCAATTTCCTGTGCCATCTGAATGGCTTCCTGCGCTTTTATCGTAAATTGATTAAAATCCATTGTTTATCCTCCATTTTTGTCGTTTCCCTTTCCGTCAACTTCCCTTCCAAAGGGAGTTCAATGCAATTTTGTCAATAATGTGTAAAAATTGCAGGACAAGCTGGCTTAAGGCGGAACAAATATTCCGTTTCTTGAAAATGGCACGCGAAAATGGGAAATAAAATTTTCGGGTGCCCGATTTTTCATTATAAAATTAATTATACCTTTGCAGCCGAAAAATGGTGATTGTAGCTCAGTTGGTTAGAGCACCAGATTGTGGATCTGGGGGTCGCGGGTTCGAGCCCCGTCTTTCACCCTAAACGTCCCTGCTGCACAAGCGGGGATTTTTGTTTTATCAGGATTCTGGGAAGAGTGTTTTGAGTTGTGGATTAACGAATGAAGAAGACTGAATAAGGTTGACCGAATTTAATATTTTTTGAGTTTCATATTGTTATCTTTTGATTTTCTTTTTGATAAAAACAGCCTTAACTTTGTAGCATACGTTATTAAGCCCTGTTTGATGGATACCTCGAAATTGAGTATGATCAACACATCGTTGCAGATCAATACCTCTGCTGCTGTAGAAAGCATTGAAGCCAATGTGTTCAACTTACAGGATTTCGGGCAATTGATCAGCATTTATGCAAGAGAACAGGACATTGACCTCTCAGTATCCGGTATGACTCTTGAAAGTGCCGCTATGAAATATACCCTCAGAGAACTGCATATTTATGGCAGTTCAAGGCTTGGTATCAGCAAACCCGACAGCACCTATTGTGAGTATTCCCTTGACCACTACTACAATGCATGGACATCTACCTGGGAACCGGTGGCTTTCAACAATCAATGCAATCCTGCTTCACCACCTGCCTACTTCGAATTATCGAGAACCAGAGGCAAACGCTTCTATGAACTTACAAACCACCTGGGCAATGTTTTAGTTACCATAACAGACCGCAAAATACCATTTGGTGATACCATTCAAGCCATAGACACGGTTCTCTACTACACGGCTGACGTGCTTTCCGCTACGGATTACTACCCTTTCGGCAGCCCGATGCCGGGACGAACTATGGAGGGGGATGGGTATAGGTTTGGGTTTAACAGGATGGAAAAAGATGATGAGGTGAAAGGGGACGGAAACAGCCTTGATTTCGGAGCACGGATTTATGACAGTAGGCTGGGACGGTGGTTGAGTGTGGATCCGTTAGTAATGAAGTATCCTGGTGAAAGCCCATATTCCTTCGCTGCAAATAACCCAATCTTATATATTGATCATAACGGAAAAGAAATAGTAATTGTTCATTTAACTGCAGAACAACAGAATCAGTATAATTCAAGAATAAACAAACTTCGAGCTGAAAATGTTTATTTTGATGTGTTGTATTCAATGTTAGAAAGCAGTGATATTAAATACTTTATAACAGAAGGAAAAAGACCTGAATTTGACGGCACATTTCAGCCTGGTATAAATGAAAAAGATGAAAACATTACAAAAGGAGGTTCTATTGATTTTAGGTCATTCTCATTTGACTTAAGTACAGCAATGGAAGAATTTTTTCACGCATTTCAGTATGAAGAGTATGTGGAAAGTGGGGAATATCAGAAATTAAGTGAGGTTGGCAGTAATGTTGAATTTGAAGCCAAGTTTCTCGGTCTGATGGTAGAAATAAAATCAGGTAATATGATTGTATTTTTTCCTGATATAGAACAACTTAAAAGTATTGCCTTTGATCTGACTCAGAAATATGAGTTAACAGAAAATCAAGAGCAAATATATTTCGATGCATTGAATACTTTTGTT
>Ga0265297_10002952_pt1 | contig 32466 bp, 47 predicted proteins | sample Munlanlwell13791_FD_192502 | JGI IMG/M metagenome (GOLD analysis project Ga0265297, IMG submission 192502) | Leachate microbial communities from a municipal landfill in Southern Ontario, Canada - Leachate well 137-91 | ecosystem: Engineered > Solid waste > Landfill > Unclassified | place...
ACGGGCACGGTTTTAATTGCTCGCCTGAGTTTCGGCTATCGCCTTCCATAACCCCAGCGTCCACCTGACGCTTAGAGCTGTTGTCTGATAGGGCTTTTATCGCTTCTCTAACAGTTGCGGCCATCGGTTTTAGATTTTTATCTTCGAGTTCTTCCGCCGTTATTTCCAATCTTTGAATTAATGTATTCATTTTAAATCCTTTCTATTCGCGCAGGTGACGCCCCTCGTTATGTTGCCTCGTTAAACAAATCCGGGCTGTCTGTTATAATTTTCAGCCTTCGTTCGGCAATGTCGCAATATTCTTTAATTATTTCAGATCCGACGTAATTGCGATTCAACCTTCTGCACGCTACTGCTGTCGTTCCAGTCCCCATAAATGGATCATATACTAAGTCCCCTTCCTGCGTAAAGTTTGCAATAAAAAAGTTAGCAACATCTTCGTGCATAACCGCTTTATGTGTTTTATCCATTATCGCCACTGAAGTTGTAATGTGGTTTTTTGTGTAAGTCTTATTAGATTTCAACTTCCCAAATGCCAGCACAAATTCGTAAGCGTTTGTTATATTAAACCCCTGCGCCGGTAATGGATTGGATTTTTCCCAAATAAAAATGTTTGTCAACTGGTTGGCATAGTGCCCTATTATTTTATACACATCCGCACGGTTGTAATAGTTTGGCATTATGTTAAAAAATACGTTCTTCCGTGCCACCCTTAAACTCTCATCAATAATGTTTGTTAAAAACCCAAAGTAGTCTTTAATCCTATCGTCGTAATGGTCATACTTATCATTCCTCTCACGGTTATATGGCGGTGAAGTAAAAACCACATCAACGCTTCCCTTCTCCATCCTTCCCAGCGTATCGCAATTACTTTCATTGTAGATTCGGTTTATTTCTATCATTCGGCATTCTCCTTTATATTTGGTCGGCAACATAACAAGTGCATCAAAACGTCAAGCTAATTGCGTCCCATTATTTTAAGTTTGTTAATATTTTTGCTTTACTCCCAAATATAAGCCTATCTGTTAATTTCCGCTTGCGTTTTATGCACCATCCGTTATGGGTGTTTTGCGCTTAGTTCGTTTTTCAGTCCGAAACCGCATTGTTTTGCCCTATTGACTTTATACACTGTGTTCACTATATTTGGGGTGTAATTATTCACAAACATAAAAGGAGTCCATTATGTCAAAATCTGAATTTCTTATAAACCTTATGTTCAAATTTTATCTTTTCCTTAATCGCATCCAATACAAACTCAACATTCGCTTTGATGAGAATAGGCAAAGGTATTATGACCATTTAGGTTTAATTGATACGCTTGGTTATTCTTCAGAGCGGTCTCCCTTAACCGCAAATTATTCTTGTGAACTCTATTCAATCTTTTCTATTCGCATCCCTTCCCGATGGTTAGTATTATATGAGGGTTGCGGTGAGAAATATTTATACATCAGCAAGGAGCCATTCTGATGAAATCCTATTACAAACTCGAAGTTGATTCAACCCTCTGGCGATCCTTCAAAGCCAAATGTGCCTCGCAGGGCAAAACAATGCTCGAAGTAATTATAGAGTTAATTACTAAGTATGTTGGTAAATAACTTCCGCACAAAAACCCATAACTATTGCATCAACCCGATAAACTTTTTTTATCGGGTTTTTGTTTTTGTTATGTCAATCAATATTGTTAAGAACATTTTAATTAAACTTTCTACTACCGTTTACGTGTTATGCAAAGCATCGTTATGTGGATTGGGCGTTAGCCTCTCCACGTTAATTTTTTATCACAACCGTCTATATTGTTGTTGTCTAATATTCCCAACAAAATTGAGCTTATATAAACAATTATGAATGTACTTTTACCACTTTCACCAGTAATATCTAAAAAGTAAATTAGTGCAAATGTTATTATAGCCGGCACTATTGGTATCGCAATGAAGAAGATTCTAAACCAAGTTCGTTTCCAAAAGAGATAATCAATTTTATTTTTCAAGAGTTACTCCTTCCGCCCAAAATCGGGCTAACAAAAAACTCTACTTGACGGCTAACGCCGTCTGCGCAGAGAAGTGATTTAATATGTTTAAGTGAATTAGTCATTCATCTTCCGTTATCTTGTCGCCGCAAGTAAGTTCCCATCCGTTATAATTATTATTGCCGGGTCAGCGATTTTCATCACGCTCCTTAACGAATGTAAACTTGCCGTTCTTTTCTGTATCAAGCTGTCCGGCATTGATGCGATTATACACAGTTGCACGGCTAACGTTGTTCACACGCATATACGTTGCAATGCTCATCCACATATCTTCAACCGGTAGGTGCTGTTGGAGGTACGTTGCTTCAAGACGATTAAAATCTTTGTGCGAAAAGCCGAACGGTAGCAAAAATGAAATTAAATCAAACACATCGCTAAACCCGGATACAACTTCTGTGTACCCGGTATACTCATTGTCATTTTTTTTAAGTTCCTCAATCTGCTCTTTTTTGAGTACTTGAGTTATTTCTTTTTTCTCGAAGTCGATTATCCATCGACCTCTTTCTTTTAATTCGCTCATATTTCCTCATAAAAAAAAAGGCGGTTTTACCCGCCCTGGATAATTAGTATTATTGCAAACGCTTTGTGAAGGTTTTCTCGAACCCATCAATCGATTTCAGTGTAATATCTATTGCATAATATTTAGTGTCGCCTTCTCCTTCATAATCGTCACAATCCTCTTCCGATTCCGATTCTTCTTGATAAATCGATAAAGAAATATTCTTAAAATACTCTTTGTCTTTAAGTTCTGCACGGAGTTTACGCATTTCCGTTATTGCCTCAAGTGTAGCATTTTCCCATTCTGCTTCACGGCTTTGCGACATAAACTCGAACCCGGCAGGGAGTATAGAGTTGAAATATTCTTCAATCGCACGTGATTTCCAGTTCATCCCCTCTTCGATTCTGGCTTTAAGAAGCTCAGAACCGTTAATTTTTGCCCATGCAAGAAGACGATTTACAGGCTCTTCATCTTGCTGATTCTTATTGTTTAGGTCTTCAAATCTTTTATACAAATAATTGGTATACTCAACAAGTGCGGCATCGAAGTTCTTCGAGTTAAGAACTTCTTTCTGTTTCTTTTCTGTGTTTATTTTTCCCCCCATGTACTCGATGTTGTAACCCTTCAATATTGCTTCCTTTTCGTCTGCAATGCGGTTGCTAATTGCATATAACTCCTGAACTTTCTTGTTGTACTCCGCACGGACTTTTTCAGCTTTAACTTTTTCAGCAAGTAACTCGTTGAATCTCTTTGTTAGGGCGGCTTTTTGTTCATCAGAATATCTTTGCCGATTCAGAATTTCGTCAAGCTTAGGTGTGCCTGAAAAGTCTTTATAAAAGCCAAGATCAGTCTCTATCCTTTCGTTAAAGTCTATTGTAGCGAACTCTTTTTCTCTTGCTTCAATGCGACTCGGTAAGCTCTTTAATTCTGCTATTATATTCTCAATTTCTGCTGAATTGACTAACAAGGGAGAAGAAGATTCAAGAAATTGAACTCCACGTTTATATTCATAACTTAAGTCTATATACGATACTTTTTGCATATAAAACAACGAAACAACATCCCCTCTTAAAATTGCGTTGTCAAGAATGATCGTGCGATCTTCTTCTTTTAGTTGGGAAAAATCCACATCGATAACTTGATGTTCCGCTTTTTCGATACCTCTTGCAAGATATTCTTTGCGTGATTCTTCTGTAAGTCTAAATTCTACTTTCATTTTATTTTCCTTTCTGCCACCCACGGCAGATTTTCCTCTTCTAAAGCCCCGACACTCGTCGAGTTAAATTCCGAGATTAATTTCGTTCTCCGTTTTTTATGCAGGAACGGCTTACCAAAACTGCTGTAGAATCTCAGTATCACCCTCGATTCTGATTCTACATTAGTACTATTAAATCTTAGAATTACTACTTAACTAACGCATCTCTGAACGAAGAGGGATATGCTTTTCCTAATTCATTTTTAACATTTTCCCTCTCAAGTTCTATCTCAAGATTGTCTATTGCAATATTGTTCTTGTCAGCAAGTTCTTTTACCTGCTGTTCATCTGTTGCAATTGCGTGATAAAGTATTGTAGCCGGTTCTTCTTTTGAATAGATATTGTAAGAATTCATTTTGTTACTCCTTTATTAATTTTGTTGTTGTTACTTGTTTTCTGCTATTTTTCTTAACAAAAAAAAATGTTTACTTGTGAGCTTTTTCAAATCCTTCTTTGAATAATCTTCGATTTGTCTGATGAAATTAGACTCGTAAGAATCAAGTTCCCCTTTTTCAAGTCTTTCGATTGCTTTCTTTTGATAATGTTCTATGTTTGTCATTTTATACTCCGTTTTTGTTTTGTTGATTAATTGTTAAAAGAACTGATGCAAATATAACAATTAGACAAGTATTTGTCAAGTATTTTCTTTGTTTTAATGATAAACGGTTATTATTAAGGATGAACGGCGATTTATTATTTTTTATCTCCATTTATCTACAAAATTATTCTTTTTCCCGGCTGCCCGCTGCTGTATCCGTGGCGGATTAATGTTAATTTTTTCGGTACATGTAACAACGATAGTTACTTCCTTTAAGTAATGAATGTACTGCAGCGGATTCATGTACATTTGCGTAGCATCGCTTTTAAGTTTTTCGTCATCGAGTAAAACGATAACATTATTAAGTAACTGAGTGGCACTCATGCCGGTGGTGTTAGACAGTCTTAATAATTTTTCATCATACGGCGGATTAATTTCTATTCTCAAATCACTTACTCCTTTAATTATTTCCAACTGGTTGCAAAATTAGTTTTTTTCAATTTTAGTTTACGTTGCGGGACCGCTTGCACCGGCTCCGGCTGTTTAAGTGTTGCCTCTGCCTCCTTTGTTTCTTTTTGTACGCCAGATTCTTTTATCCGTTCAATAGATTTTTCTATTGCATCGAAGTTCGGGTTAAGATATTCCATAGCAGCGTAGTTATAGACGAATAAGTCTATAGCTTCATTAGCAAGGCTTTTTTTCTTTTTTTCGTAAATTATAAAATCCATCATCCCGGTTGTTTTTCTTACTGCGTGTTCGGCAGTAAGCTGTTTAAAATAATCGGCATCGCAAAAGCATTTTGCAAAGTGTGTGTACTTTGCTCCCGGTGTTTTTATGTTTTTTAAATTACTGTAAATCTCATGTTTCGCTTGCTGTGTACCAATAATTATCAATAGCGTTCTGCCCTTGTTTACAAATGAGGCTTTACGCTGAAGCAATTCCGCACCGTAACGATTAGCTCCTTTGATTGCGTAGATACGTCGCCGGCTTCGGGTGGTAGTGTATTCGTAAACGGTTTGCGATTCAAAACCGGAATCGATAAAGGTTGTAACTATTTTTAATTGAATACCGTCTGCCCTTTGCCAGTTACGGTCAAGAAATTGGTCAAGCGTCCGCCAGGGTGAATTAGGTGAATATAAATCTTTAATACTACCGGCAATATAGCTGCGGTACAATATCCAGTTTTCTTTTTGTTTACCCCACCCGATAACTTTAACTTCAAGCCTTTGATCCTTCTCATAACCACCGGCTTGGACGTCAACGGCTGCGGTAAGTAATAATACCTCATTCGGAATAATCAGTTTATCTTTACTGATGAAATCTTCAATACGGTCTATCATTTCAACAGCATCAATGCTTTCGCCTCTTACAGATTCAAATGGTCTACCGAGTACAGTGTTGTAAAGTGCTTCAAGTTTTTCTTCATTAACATCGGTAAAATCAAATGCGTTATCTTTAATATCGATACCGGCTTCTACAATAGCATTAGCTACTTTTTGCATAGAGGAAAGTGTACTGCTAAGTTCGTTAATCCAGTAACCACGGTGTCTTATTATCCACGGTCTTTCCGGTTTCCAAAATCCTTTTCTTAATATTTCTTTCCGTTCATACTCATTAATGAAACCTTTACAGTGCGGGCATTGGTATCGTACCGTCTCGGGATGGTGTGCCGTTACTTTTCCAAACATATCAACATCTTTATCCCATATCAAATTTTCTTCCTCTAATATCTGCTCATGTTTGCAGTGAGGACAATTAACGAAGTACTTTCTCATGTCGGATTGTTTGTATAGGTGTTCAATTCGGCTTTCATTTGCACGCGTAGGTGTGCTTATGTTAATGTTCAAACTATCGTAATGAGTAGTGCTTCTTTTAATAAGGCGTAATATCGGATCACCTTCTTTTTGGTACTGGATTGGAATTGCATCTATATCATCGCCGATTGTAAGTTTAGCTGTCCTACTTCTTGTTGCCGATGGTGAATTACCGGAAACTATTATAAGCCAACCGCCGGGAAACTTTTTCCGAAGCAAAGCGGTATCAGTATTACGTTGTCGTTTCTTTCCGATTTTTCTTTTTATAGATGGTGTATCGTACAGCATTGGCTCAAGTTTTTGTTGCGCATAATCCTTAGCATCCTTTTCAGTGGGCTGCATCAAGATCATGCTGCAAGGGTCAACATCTATTTTATAACCGATAATATTGTTAATAGCTTCAGTCTTGCCGATTTGTGCTGAACCCATAACAGTAATTTGCTGTACTTCGGTATTATTAACGGAATTCATAATCTCAACAGCATGAGGTGCGTTGTCATTCTGCCATTTACCGGTAATAGCATTGGTATCCGGTAAATACCGCTCTTGCTCTGCCCATTCACTAACCTTTAGGGATGGTGGAGGTAGAATAAGTTTAAACATAGTTTTAACCGCCCGATATACGTTGCGGTTAAGTACTTTGTTCACATAGACTTTATGTAGTGAATGAAGTTTCATTTAATTAGCATACCTTGCGAGAAAACAACGCCCCGCTAACACATTATTTGCGTCAGTGGGGGTGTCGTGCTTTTTTGAATCTTCATTCATATTTTGAACTTCTTTCATTACTTCATGTAGTTTCATTTTCTTCAACTCCTTCCGGTTCTTCTTCTTCTAATGTTGTTTCAATTTCTTCTTCTATGTTAATTTTTAGATTCGATTGATCCGCTAAATCTACAAGTAATTTATGTACTTCTTTTTCAATTTGCTGAATACGTTTACTGCGGTCAACTACTCCATCGGTGGCATTTGTTATTTTCGGAATTAATGATAAAATATGTTTTCGCCAGTTAAGTGTAACATCGGCAACAGCGGCTTGTACGCGGTTAAAATCAACAAGGCTGCCAAGTAAACGGCGGAATTTAATATCTCTTTCTTTATTCTGTATTCGTTGCCCGTCCATTTTAAGCCGGTGTAGTTTCTCATCACCGGATGATTTAAGCATTTCTATCTCTTCTTTTTGCAGATTATAAATGTTTAATATAAACACAAGAAAATCGTAATAACCCCGATCACGTCTTGCACGTGGAAGTTTTTTCTCTTCAAATTTTTCTTCCCACTTTTGAATTGTGCGGTCTGTTACGCTGAAGAAATCAGCTAATGCCTTTGTAGTTACTTGGTTAGTCATTTTTACTCCATTTTTTTTACGTTCAAATAATCCATATTAATTTCATCGTCATTTAATATTGTGCCTTTATTATACTTTCGCAAATCTTCTTTTATGTAAAACTTTTTATTACTAATACGCATAAAGCTAACCACCTTGTCCAAAAATTCTGACCAATTAATATTTTTCTCATATTCTGGAAAGTGATTTAGTTTTCCTATTTTGTAGTGATCTACATATTCAATGCTTTTTTTAATAGCCGATAATGATTGATCTGCAAATATTACTGGCTCCATTGATACCCAAGTTGTTATACCATTCTCTTTTAGTATTTTTAATGTTTCAATTCTTTCAGTAAATAATGCTGCTCCAGGTTCATATTTTATAGAATCTTCATCGTTATCATAAGTTAAGGTTAAACCAACTTTAATAGATTTTGCAAATTTTTTATGAATAGATAAATCTTGTAATATTCTATGCCCTCCTTTTGATAGGATAGCCGTGGGTATTTTAAATTTTAATAATATCTCTAAAGTTGAAGCTGTTAATTTATATACATCATTTGCTTTGCAATATGGGTCAGTTGTAAATGATAACAATACTTGTTTTTCTGTATTGTAGTATTTCTTACAGCTATTAATTAGCCCTTTTAATAGAGCATCTCTCGGGACCACATTATTATGTTCATACTTTTTGTTATAAACCGATAATATATTTGGGACGTAACAATAAAAACAGCTATGGTCGCACCCTTTATATATATTCAAAGCAAGAGGTGAATATTCTCTTGCTTTCCCTTTTGGTTCATAAATGTTTATCATATTACTTCCCTTCAACATAAATAATGATTAGATATGTTGTTGTATTTAAGTTATTTAACGAAACGAAATCTATCTGTTTCAGTTCTCTATTTGATTACAAAATACAGTCATTCGTTACCCAAAGTAAAATACTCCAGGAAGTACCTTAAAAAATATTTTTTCATCTCAATACCTTTGTTAATGCAATATTGATGTTCTTCTGCCAGTTCTTACGTGCTGATCTTGTTCCGGTTTCAACAAACTTCCACTGCGGATTAATCTTTGCTGATTTAATAAGTGAATATACATACTTAACTACTTTTTTCCCACGTCTTATTAGCAATATCTCATTACCTTGCCGTGTTCTTATTTTAAATGAACGTGTTAATTGTTTCGGTCTGTTGCTTCTTGTTATGATGTCCCGCTTGTTTCTTTTTACCTGATCAGTTGGAACAGCAAAAGATTCACGTTTCGGTTTCCTTAATTCACCTCGTTCAAATGATTGCATCCAAGGTGCATCATTCCAGACTTTAGCAGTAAGGGTACGCTTGTTAGCCGGTGTTATTCTTACTGCATACTTTCCTTTTTCAAGCCAAGTTTTACGGATAGTAAATCTTTTCTTTGTTTCCTTTATAATATCAAACTGCATATCTTGTGCAGTTTTTGTAAGAGCCAATGCAGTAGCGAAAGGAATTTCCTCACGCTGTTTTTTAAGTTTCGCTTTCAGTTCCCGGGTGTCCATCTTCACACTTATATTCATCTCAATTCCTTTCGTTCATGCCAACAATTCCAATAATTCCATTGTTTTTCTATATCGCTCTTAGCATTTACATATATCTCTATTTTGTATAGTTTACTATACACTTTTACCCCTTTTCTTTATATATATATTATTATTATTATTTATAAGGGAAAGTAATGGAATATATGGTAATATGGCATATATAAGCCCATTACAAACCAAAATCAAAGTTTTCTCATTCCAACAAAATAAAATAAGTGTTGGAATTGTTGGAATCGTTGGTATATAGTTGCTATTAAGCAATATATTAATTCCATTAGATTTCAATTTACCTCCAACAAAAGCCAACAAACTAACTATACATAAACTCATAATATCTTCCTTCATTATCTCGCTTAGATACCCAGTTAATTTTGTTATAATTGCCGTAATATTTTAACCACCTCCCGAACGTATTAACAGTCAATTTCTTGTGGTGCGGAAACCGTTTCAAGAACTCATCAAAGTGGAAACTGGTGTAAAACCTCTTACTTCCTCCTATAAGCTGAACCGACTCTATTGCATCATCCATATAATCCAAGAAGTCTAAAGTTGTACTTTGTAACAGCAGACGCCGAGATAAATTCTTCTTGACATAAGGCATTAGCCCTATATGGAGATACTTACGGCAACAACCTATCATATACATATAGAAGCGATTCCATTCAGCACTATCCCAATCATCAAATAAACGGTGTCCGAAATCGTCTATCGGCTTGTGATTAATGTTGTAGAAGTCTGTAAATTCAATCTCCCATTTACGATCCTCACCGGATGTACCATCAACTGTTATTGTATAATTAGTGCTAATGAGGATTTTTGGCGATTTATCAAAAGGGATAGTAAACTCATCCCGGTTCTTCTTTTCGATTGTAATAGCATCTGTAATGATGCTGTATAGCTTTTCAAAGTTGAACCGCTTATCTACATCGTTAAAATTAATAAACTGTGTGTCATAACCGACTTGCTGCATAGCGAAGGCTTTATCCATAGAAAAATTCCTTGCATCAATACGAACCTCCCGCCGCAGCTTTCCGATTGCTTTACCTACCAAACTCTTACCGGTTCTGCCATTACTTTCATCAGCGGAGAGTAGACGCTCACCACCCTGATCACAGAATATAATCGCCTTAGCTGTATTCGGGTCCTTATAAGTATGTAATAAGTAACCAATTGCTGTTTCAAGTGCTTCAATGCGATCTGTTTCATCCTTACAAATGTTTCTTATAAACCGCTCGAACTCGCTCATTAAATCATCATCCGGCTCTTTATAATCGGCGTTAATACGCTGATTCTCCCAAATGAACCCGGATAATTTAGTATAACTCATTATATCGATGCTTTCCGCTGTAGCACGTACCCAGCAGTTCTTAAAAAAGAAATGTGCATCATCTTTATCATCCCTTACGAAATCAATCTCAATCGTTTCCAAACATTCCATTAAATATCTAGTGAATACCTTTTTTGATTCGTCAAGTATCAGATTCCGCAAATCGTACCGGGTGAAATGTTCAATTATCGGATCGTCTAATTTATCAATCCAATTAAGTACATAATCCTTAATTTGCGGAATAGTTATTTCCCGAACTATGTTGTCAATTTTACGGACAAATGTGTATTCCTTCTTATCATAGATTTTATAAAAGCCATGTTTTTTTAAGAAGTGCATAAAATTAACCCGGTTAATGTTAAGCACAGTTGTATTTTTCGTGCTTTTAACGTAATAAAACACCTCTGAAAGTTCTTCAGTGTGTTTAATCGATTCCGATGGCTGTTTACGCTTGCCGTATCCTTTTTCAACAAGATATTTAACCGCTTCATTTACGTTACCGGCAAATTTTAAAGTAATTAAAATACTAAATGGACAATAACTTTTTTCATTCTCAAAAGGATGTGCATTACTGCTAAATACATAGAATACACTGCCTCTATAAGTTGCACTGGTTCCGTCTTTTTTCGTTTTACCGGGTCTAACCCAATGTTCAGTATCACGCCTATCGTATGCAAGCGTCCATCCTTCATCTATTAATAACCTTTTACTTTCAGCAATCCCTTCGATGCTGCTGCTATAAGCGTCCCCCGGTCGTTCTTCATACTTACTACTCTTAAACGTCTCATCAGAATAACTTACTTTTTCTTTAGCTTCGCCGAATGATTTTGCAAACTCCAGTAACAAATTTCTTTCATCTTCATCCAATACCGGCAGATTATTCCAACTTCCCCATAGCTTCTCATATTTAGGCGAAGGAAAAACAACACAAAAACCACCCTCCCCGCGTGTTTCGATTATCGTTTCCCAAACTTCCTTCCCTTTTTCATTTAACTTTTTTCGCTCCGCAAGTTTCTGATTTCCACCGATAGTATCAGCCCTATAAATGATATGGAAGCCACCCGATTGCGTTCTTTCTAAAACACACCGCTGAATAATGCTTTCAATCTCCGGTATGCTTCGGTATTCATCAAAGATTTCAACAATATCACCAAACTTATTATCAAAATCTATTACTTCAAGATTACCGCTTATTTTACCCGTAATAACACCGATGCCGTCTATATCGGAAGTAAAACATCTATCAATATCCTTAACATCGATTAAGGATGTTTGGTATTCCTTCCAGCTTTGTATTTTTGGATATTTTTGCTTTATCGTAGTAGGAAGCGGGTTAACCCCGACTTCCAAAAACATCAAAGCATATTTTTTAAGTTTGTTCGTAGCCACCAATATTATCTTCTCTTTGTTTAAGTTTACGTCTATTACGGTGTTTTTTCTTTTTCATCATTAACTGCGTAGGGAATTCCATGCAGCATTTATAACACAAACCATCATCAATCACCTTACCGAAACCGCACAAATAGCAACAATCGGCATCGTTTCCAAAATACTCATCCACCGCACCGTGATCATTTTCTATGGTATTCATCCTTTACACCCTTCAAATTTCTGAAGTGATTCTTCACTTATAAGTTCGTTATTCAGCATAAAGTCGAGAACTGTTTTTGCAAGTACTTTAGCTGTTTGCTGATCCATATTTATTATTTCTTCATTACCGTTATTAAAAAGAAACTCATTAATGGAGTTTTCAGTAAATCTTTGTAAATATAATTTTGCGGATATTTCTTTCGTTAAAACTTCTAAAAGTCTCATGTTTAATTATCCTTATCGTTAATTCTTTAATAAGATTACAGCTACACTTTAGCTGCATCGTTTTAATAGCGCCATTCTTTAGTAAGATTACAACATTATACATATTTACTAACAGTACTTGCAGAAATACTAAGCTCTGCGGCTATTTCTTTAAGTGTATAATTCCCTTTACGCATTTCGTCTATTTTTCTTTTTATGTGATGAGTAATTTTATAAGGCTTAATTACCTTAGCACGGTTAAGCCGTATTTTCTCCCAGCACTCCTTACAGCGTCCACGGCAATACACCGGTTTACCGCATCGGCAAGTATATTTCGTTTTAGTTGGACGTCCGCCTTTATTACGTTCTTTACTATAACCGCAAATAGACGGTTCAATGTCCGGGAAGCGAACTAATTTATTTACGCAATATCTCCCATCGGCGGATGCTTTTATTGGCAACCCACACCCTTTACAGATTTCATTCATAACTCCCAGTCCTTCCCATAAATCAGTTGTTTTTCCGGTTTAATATTTACGCCCTTATTTTTGATTTGTTTTCTTGCACAATCAAGAAGAAACGCCGTGAAGGTCTTATCTTCCTTCACAGCTTCTTTAATTATGGCGTTATAAAGGTTCGCCGGAACTCTGAAGTCCAGTTACTTCATTAACAGTAAAAAGTTGTTGGTTCGGCTCGGCAAAACTAACAAGTTTTTCAAGCCGATTGCTTAGGTCGTCTATGTAATTGTCAAGGGCTTGAATGTAATTATATAGTTCGTTATTCTCCAAAAACATATTATTTACTATTGAAGGAGTTGTCTTTTCACTAAAAAAATCTTTAATGTTTGGTCTGTTCATTTTATATCCTTTTATTATTATTCCCGCAACGGCTTAAAATAGTCGTTATATTTTTTGTGCTCTCTTTATAAATTCAACTCCAATAAATTCGGTGCTTATTGGATTAACAAAAATATTTCTTTGTATCTCATCATCTTGGTAAACAAATCCATAAGTGTCGCCAACCGCATAAGGTATTTTCACTACTTTGCAATCTCCTAACGTGCAACTGTTTTGCCAATCAAAAATGTTATTCCTTGTGAAGATCACATCAACAATATCATTAACCTCAACTTTGTCCGCACAAAAAATATAACTACCGTCTGGTGCCGAATTGCTTTCCAGTTTATCAATTAATTCGTTTACTTCATTCATTAGCCGGTTTGCAACTGCACCATTTATTTGTTCAAATTCCCCGAATTTTTCACTTTCTTCATATTTAGTCATTTTGTTTTTTCCTTATGTTTAGTTAAAAATTTCCGCAATCGGCACAAACGGGGCTGCGTTATGCCCTTTTCATTTCTCTTATATCGGTAATGTTATAGCGCCCGTATTTTGCAAGCAATCTTCTCCGCAATCGGCGGAGGGCGTCCTTTACGTCCTTACCGGATACATACACCCGCTCTTTATTATTTACAGCTACAAATACTTTTTTCATTCTTTACCGTTTTAATTTTTTCTTCCAGATCAACTAATTTATTAGCAAGTGCTTCCTTATCGGCTTCAAGCTGTTTATTATCTTCAACAAGGCGGGCATTCTCATGGCGGATAGCAACGCATTTAACTTGCTCATCCTTAATGTTATAATAGCTTTGCATCCAAAAGTTAGCCTCTATTTCAAGATCGCTTCTATTACCACCGACACAAACAGCACCAACAAACAGCCCTACCATTGCACCAAAGCACCCGGCTGCAAAGTACCATCCCAGAATATAACCCGCTGCTGAACCTATTACTATAAATAACGCTATTGTAAATATGTTTTTCATGTTAATCCTTTTAAATTGGGTAAATCAATTTCGTTTTATCATTATCCTTGAAATAAGTCGGAGTTTCTTTTTTCCGCCAATAGTTCCACGCTTTAAAAAATGCAATAAATATTGTCGTTTCTGTTGGTCGAGAACGTTTGATCTTGTATTGTAATAGTTTTTCTCTCAATAAATAAGAAGGAGTTTTTTTATTAATAAATTCGCCAGTGATCACTTCGTGTAAAAATGTCTCGGCATCTTTTTCGTTTATTTTAGAAAAAATATAGTGCATAGCGGCTAAAACACTTACTTGAATAACTTTTGGATATCCGTAACGATTACGGATATAGAATGCTGATTCCGAAATATTGGGATTATTTTTAAAATATGCATCCAAGTCAATCGGGTCTATAGATTTATTAATATTTGTTTCTGTTTTCATTATTATTACTCCTTAGTTTGTGTTATTTATTCATATTTAAAATCAAAAAGCCATCTAATCCAAATGGATTAAACGGCTTTCCTTAATTTTTTCTTCAACATGTATTTATCTAAGTTTCCGAATCTTTCTTCCAGCTTCCGCAGCGTAGAGGCTTTTACACGTTTTCTTTTTACCATCAAGCTTATAGCGGCGGGTGTTAAACCCGTGATTCCTATCAAATCAACTTGCTGAAGTCGGTTTTCTTTAAGAAATCTTAATAAATCTATATCAAACACTTGCTATTACCTTTATATTTCCGTTAACTTCCGTTAACTTCCGTTAAGTTTTGTTAAGTTTTGTTAAGTTTTGTTAAATATTATTAAATTCTGGTGCAAAGTTAAGTAAATGTACAGTATTTGTCAAGTGTTTTTTCAAAATTTTTTCAAAAAGAGTATCTGACTACGGATAATATTTCCCCTTTTCCCATAACCATTTTTATTACAATATAATAAAACCTCCGGTAAGTACCGGAGGTGGAGTAATAATGATACCTATAAGGCTTATCATTTCGTTATTTGTTTTATACCATACACTATTAATACAGTTGCTACGGCACCCGTACCAAATCCAACCAAGAATGTTTCCGGCTTAAGTTCGTGTTTGACAACTTCAACTTCTTTCAGTTCTGGAACATATACCTTGATTGTGTAAGGCTGTTTAATAATCAATTCTACCGCCCTGCATTCAATATCAATTGAAATAAACTCATCTTTCGTTTTTAATCTGATAAGGTGATCGTCTTTATTAATAAGCGTATCGATGTCTCTTGTAAAAGGTACGCTCACTTTGACTATTTTTGGCTTTTCGATTATAACCGTGTCTGGTTTGCCGGGAATAACTTCCTGCGGTTTGGTGTTCTGCAACTCTTTAATAATGTTATTTTTCTTTTCAATCGTCAACCGGAAATGACTGATTCGGTATTCCTCGATACCAACAAGGATAATTAATATAGCTATTACATACCAATACCACTTTATCCCTTCCACTTAGCTCCTCTCATCCCCAAGAGTCCTCTTGTATCAATGTGAATGAAAGTACGATACAATCCTACACCCATTAACTTAGGTTCAATTTTGTACTTTACGTTTTTCCACTCTATCCCTTTACTAAAATCGCCCTTAGTAATCTTATCATACAGATACTTATAGTCGTTGCCGTTATACCCTTTAACACTGAAATCAATCGCATTGAACTGCATGTGCAAACTATTCTTTGAACCACCTACTTTTCTATTGTATTCTTTGCTGCGATAGCTTGAATTGATAGTAATTGGTTCATGTACAAAGTCTCTAATGCTTTGCAATATTGAAAGTGTCGGGAATATATTCATAACTAAGTTACCTGGAATGTCGTCTTGATATCTCGTAACTTCATCCCAAGTAAAATTAGTTATCTTGTACTTGTCGAGTAAAGCACTCATTTTAGTACAACTTCCTCTTTAGTAACAAATCTAAGTATAACTACAATTACACCTAATACAGATTCTAATGCACCGGGAGTCAAATCTGCATCAACTCCAAGTAGTTTTGCAACACCATAACCAAGTGTAACGAAACCCACCCAAATCAATTTAGATGAATACCACTTTTTCATTTTATTTATCCTTTCATTTTAAGTTTAATCCATTTTTTCATAAGGTATTCTCAAAGCCTTACAAATGTTCTTCATGTTCATTTGTATTTCGTGCCATTGTTTATCCCTTGTTTCTTTTATTACGCCTTGCTTTACGTTATTACTTAGTTCTTTTTCTTCAAGGCTTTGCACTTTTCCTTCAACTACATTTAGTCGCTGTCCGATTGTTGCATAAACAACACCCGCTCCAAATACGGTTGTAAAGAGAAAAATAATTATCGTAATCCACATTTGAGCATTAGTGATAACCTTTACTTTACCCGTCTCTATATTTTTAATCAATTCCTCTTTACTCATCGAACCAATCCTTTCATATATTTAGGTTAATTCTAATTTCAATTTCATTTCTTCGATTAACGCTGCTATGCGATTTAGAATAGCATCAAGTTTCTGGTTGCCAATCTCAACATTCAGACTGTCCAAAACCTTTAGCAGTTCTTCAAGTTTTTCAATGCTTTCTTTCATCACATCTCCTATTTAATCAAATCGTAAATTACATCGCCAAAAATCAACTCAGCTTCAAACGAATAAAACCATTTGTTATGTTTCATCTTATCTCTTACTAAAGTTGCGAAAGTATTCTTAACAGTAAAGTGAGACACAAATGCTCCAAGATTTTCCCAAGATAAAAACTCTTTTACCTTAAATACTTTTTTCCACTTTTCCCAAGCGGCTCTATCCGTTGCATAATCAAGTCCAACCGATTGCCTTGTAAACCTCGCTTTGCCCAAAGCATAAAGTTGCAGCTATGAAGATATATAGGAATATCATTCAACAAACCTTTCAAGGTTTAACTTATACAGCATTGCATCAACTAACTGCTCATCTGTATCTTTCCATTCGATTACTTCCGATTCGTTTAATTCAAGTGAACCGTTGAAAACCCCTTGCTGATTTTCGTCTAACAGTTCATAGTTACATCTTACTCCGTTGTCAATTAGATGAACTGACGGGTCAAGAAAATTTACATACTCCGCAGATTTCTCTACCGGATATTTTTGTACTTCAACTTTTTTAATTCTGACTATACTCATTTTGTTCTCCAATCTTTAAGGTGTAAAATAATGTACTTTAACTGCAACATTTAATTGTGCTGCACTAATCCAATTTTGTATTGCTACATTTCCTCCAGCATTATAAATATTCAGCTTGTTTGCATCAAACGGGGTTGTACTCACATTAGTTGAGTTAGTTCTTAAAGTAACTGCTCCCGCACTTGTAAAATGAAATGTAGCCCATTCTTGAGCATCACCAATCATTACTTCTCCCCAACCCGCCTTACCGCTTGGTAGTGATATAATAGTAGCCGAATCAATCTTTGTTGTTGTATAAAATGTAGTAAGTGAATCAGTTATTACTGTGCCAAGCATCTTCACATAACTCGTGTCTACCACATGCAAACCAACCTTACTGTCGTCATAGGAATAACTTACCATAAAAGAACGCCTTGTAGAGTTTGTTGCTCTTAAATCACTACTCCAACCTCTACCGTAGATAAACGAAAGCGAATCTCCAGAGGCAGTTGCCCGGGAACCAGAACTAAAATTAGCAAAGCCCGTAGCTCTTGAGCTATACCCCATCGCAGTTGAGTATTCTCCCGAAGCTGTTGAGCCATACCCCATCGCAGTTGAGAATTCTCCCGAAGCTATTGTGCTTGCTCCCATCGCAGTTGAGTAAGTCCCCGAAGCGTCTGTGCCAGCCCCCATCACAGTTGAGTAATTTCCCGTAGCTTTTGTGCTATACCCCATCGCAGTTGAGAATTCTCCAAAAGCGTTTGCGCCAGCTCCTATCGCAGTTGAGTATTCTCCCGAAGCTGTTGAGCTTGCTCCCATCGCAGTTGAGTAAGTCCCCGAAGCTCTTGTATTCCTTCCGCTCCCAAAACTATAATCCCCTATATTCGTATTGTCCCACTGTGTAGCGGTTACACCCCCAGCCCGAAAAGCACTCTTTCTCGGATACCAAAGCATTCTTGAGCCCGCTCCCAAATTCGGCTCAGCCCATCCACTGCCGAGGTTACCCGTTATCAGCAAAGCCGATGAGTCTGTTCTCGGTTGCAGCAGTCCCGCCGAACCCAGCTTCCACATAGGCAAAGAGAAATAATCCGTCTCAGTTTGCGAAAAGTAAGTCGCTGTGAATAAAAGTAAAATTAAAATTAACTTTCTCATATTAGTAGCCCTCAATTCTTATCTTCTTGCCCGCTAAAGGTACGTTCCCAACCTTGAAATAAAGTTTATTCGTTTTCATTCGTTTAGTAAACCCTTCACCGCCAAACCTTACAATCGTATTAGTTGCGGGAAAAGTATTAGAAGTACTCACATATAAAGTATCGGTAGTTACACCGTCATTTATAAATGTTACCGATTGAGTTTCAAAACCAAAGTCAACCTCACCCACTGCTGCACTCGTAGAAGTTATAAATTGCGAATAGCTATTTGTCGAACCCAACAAGTCATAAGTCAACTTTACATTATCCTCTACCAAATCCTTTGTACGCAAAGGTGTCATGGTGAGGTTGGCAATTGTAATGTTTATGGGATAAACTTTGCCAATATACTGTATCGCATCGTTTACAAAGCTACCCAAGTAAATTGAATCAACCCAGAGCCTCCATTCGTTCAGCCCTTTCTGCAGCCTGAAGCTCTCCATTCTAATTCCCGGATATGGAGCTTCAAAAATAACATCGTATGAAACCTCACCGGTAAAATACTTAAATACAATCTTGTCATCTGAATCTACAAAATCAAGAACATAATGTGGAAAACCATCAACTGCAAGTGCCGATTCAAAAAATACAGAGTACTCTTCATCGTGTGGATTTATTAAGTTCCCTTCCCATGTGCCATATATTTGTGTATTTACAACACCATCTTCATCGACAGTATTCACAAACACGCTTGGCGGGTTGTCAATTTGGAGGATGTCCTCTATCCCTTCTAACTGCGGAAGGTAGTTCATTGTGATGCTTGTATCTCCGCTTTTCATCATTGTGTATTTACCATAAGTAGATTCGGAACTCTTTTGCGGCGTCCACGTTTGTCCATGCACCACAATCCCGAATAAAACCATTATAAATAATATTTTTTTCATTTTCTACCTCTCTATACTTTTTCTAATAATAATTTCACTTTATTTAATGCAGTGTATTCCTTTTTAAGCACTTGAAAAGTTTCTTCAGTATAGTCGCTGCCGTCTGTATTGTTAAACTCATCAGTGCTTAATTCAATGAAATCACCTAACTTTATATCAGAATCTTTTAATTCAAGTTCACATTCTATCTGGAATCTTGCTGTTGTTAGCCTCGTTAGTTTGGTTATAAGAAGTGCATCTACAAAAGAGGATAAATCAGCTTCAGTCCCGCAATTTTCATTTATAAAAACTGTGTGCATCTCTTTCAATACATCCTCCGATAATTTAGTCTCTGCATCTGCATCTATTGAAAGAGTAGTTCTTTTATAAGCTTCTTTGTCGCTTATATCCTCTGTAACATCAACCCGAAACCAAAGCAATGAAACACGTGTAAAACGTGATTTATCATTCAAAAATATTTTTGTGCTTCCGTCTATTATATCGTCATCAGTGATTTTTTTTGAAATTACTGCCGATTCGGAGTTTTCCCTTATCGTTATTTTACCTGCTTCATTCTGCCAGCTTTTAGATTCAAGAATATTCATTAAGTCAAAGTAAATATTTGATAACTTTGCTTTTTTAGTAATCGGCTCTAAACTAACTTGTATTGAAGTCCAAGCTGCTGCATAAGTATCAAAAGCGGTCCCGTCAATATAACCGGAACTATAACCGGCGTAATCAGTTAATAATTTTTTGGCAAGTGTATATGGATTTTGTGGTTTTTCAAAAACTAATCTGCTTATAAAAGCATAAGTTTTATGTCGCTCCGTTTCAGTGCCAAACTGTCCACGCCTTATATTTGTTAATGTTGTAGAAGCCTTCCCCCCGTAATAAATAATTTCTTTATCAATCTGTATGTAGCCGGTAGAACTTGTTAATGCTGTTACTTCATTTGTAGTAATGTTTGGCAGTCCACTCTTTAAAGTCCAATTACCCGCAACTGTAGGATCATAATCTTCAAGTTCATAATAAACCTCTGCATCATAAAAGCCTGGAATAGGTAGCAAGGTGATTTCATCAGTCCCCGTATCTGTCCAAGCTGTAGCGGTGTCTAAATCAAAATATCCTACTTCATAAACACTACCTTTAAAGCCCGCTCGGAATACATAATATTTTTCTGCTGAAACGTCATCCCATTTAAGATCGACTGCATTAGTTATAGGTGAAACGCAAGTAACATAATTCTCAATAGTCCTTCCGTAAAACTGCCCGTCTTGAGTTGCAACAACAACATAAGTATAATTTCCGTCAAGCGTTCCACTAGCATCATAAACTTCCGTTGCAGTTGTTATCTCGAAAATATCCATTAAAGTTTTTCGAGCATAATCACCCAGCTCTGCACTCACTAAGTACACTAATTCCGATGAATCAACTACTTTCCAAAGTTTACCGATTGCAGTTGTTATTCGGCTATTGGTTTTGAATGGATATTCGATTTCATCCAGTCCTTTTATTAGATCGATGCACTTAATAGATACGCCGAAGTTATCATAGTTAATCTCATCAATTAAGCCGGTGAATTTCAATTCATAATCAACCTCTGCAAGTGAATCAAAACCCTCGTATATTTGAATAACTCTTTTTCGATAATTATCATTTCTTGCAATAAGTTTTTTCCAAAATGTACCCGGCACACCTACAACGGATGAATAACCTCTATCACTCCAGTAAGGATCGATACCAATATCATAATCACGTTCATCAAGCATATTAATAGTTACCCGCTGCGGAACTGTTTTATCTTCTTTAATTTCACCGGGTAAATATTGAATATCCCGAATATATGGTCTTACAAAATCGAATGGCGGTTCAATATCGGAATCGCAAAAAGTATATACTTTAGTTGTTTTATCAAAATTAGGTTTATCACTACAAGTAGTAATTGTGTTGTAGCATTTAGTTCCGGTAGCTTTGCATGGCTCCTCTCCAAAGTTTAAACTACAATAGTCTAAAGTTATTTTAACAAGTGTAATTTTTTTGCGGGTTATTGCTGCTAATTCGGATGCGTAGCTCATCTTTCACCTATCATATCGAAAACTAATTCATTTATATAGCTCGAATTAGAGCGGTTTGGGTTCCATTCATAATCGTCAATAAAACGGCAGAAGAAATTCCCTTCCGGTATATTATCTGCATCCATTCCGTAGAAGAAGGGATAACCGAGTTTAGCGTGTGTGTCCCAAAACGGCAGAAGATAAGTATCATAGAATGTTTTAGTAATCATTTTATATGAATGATTAATTGAATAGCGTGGATGCCGTCTTATAGCTCCGAGGAAGTTATTGTTTTTACTTTCAGTATTTAATAAGCGGTAGATTTCCCGGTACGGTGCGGAGGGTGCTTCGGGTGGATACGGCATTTCTATTTTACTGCCAATCATCATCACAGCTATTTTGGCTTTTACGCTTGCTGTATTAATTTTTATTCGCCACTTCAAAGATGTTTTAGATGTAAATTGTTTAATTATACATTCATCCGAAGTCGGAGAGAAAGGAGTGCCAATAGCCACCCATGATGATAACACATTATCCCAATATTCGATCGTAATCGTAGCAGACGCAGTGTAAAGATTGTGTTTAACAATGCCAAGCATATCTGCACTTAAAACATCGCCACTTTCAACCGTAATGTAATTAGTGCCGTGTGCCGCAGCTTGCCAGTGTGTTGTAGTTCTGTAGTCTATAAGATTATTAACACTATATCCAGCGTCCGTACCCGTTGCGGTTAATGTACCGTGTGCAAAATTGTTGGACCTCAAAATAGCCGGGTTAGCCATTAGCCACCTCCCAAATCATTAAGAGCATCTTGCAGCGATGGAAGTATATCTCTTGCAAATTTGCCGTGATCTACTAACGAGCCATAAACATTAATTGTAACGTTTCCGCTTCCTCCTTCTCCTTCGTTATTACGTAAAGAATTAGGCTTAGGAATAGAGGGTGCAGATGCACCACCACCGCCCATTGAAGATGTTCCCGGATTAGTTGCTGCAATAGAGGCTATCTTTGCCGCAGTAAAAGCTGCAGCGGCGGCGGCAAATACAGTTCCGAGAATGGGACCACCCCACTTTGTACCTTCCTCATAAGAGTTAAGTATTGAGTTGTAACCGCTTATTACTGCTTCGGCTATAGAAATTGATTTGAAAATTGCAAACCACTCTTTACTTTTTTGTCCGGAGAGTTGGTAAAATGTTTGAGAGGCTTGAATCATGTTATCAAACATTCCCGTAAATGCTTCTTGCCTAACCATATAATTAGCAAGTTCAAAATCGGTTACTTCAGCTATTTTTTGTTTTTCAAGATCGTAAACTGCGAAGTCTAAATTATCCGGGATGTTTAATTTTACCTTGTCAGATTTAATAGAAGTCTCACCAAATTTGGCAAGATTATTACTCATTGATTCAAACCATAAATCAATTTCTTTTTTATCGCCGAATTGATACTTAAGTTCTTTAACGCGGTTAGTAAGTTGTAAAAATTGATATTCAAAAGTTTCTGTTTTGCCGATATTTTTTGCAATATCTTCTTGAAACTTCTTGCTTGTTTGTTCCCACTGTTGTTTAAGCCTTTCTGCTGCTTGTGCTGCTTTTATACGTGCGGCTTCCTCTTTTCGTTGCTCCTCTGCTAATTTAAGTTCTACTTCTCTTTGTTTTTTTAGAGCACCTATTTGCAACTCCATTTCAATTCTTGCAGTAGCCATTACAGAACCAATTCTTGCAGCCATGTCCATCATGTTAGTGCTTGTAAAAGCCGCCATAAATAACTTATCAGCAACAGTTAAAGTTAAAACCATTTCTTGTAACAATCCAATCACTGTTGGAAGTGTTGAAGTGGCTACGCCTTGCAGTTGCAATTTAAGGGATTCAACTGAATCATTAAGTCGTTCTGCTGCCATTGCGGTGTTGGTAGAAATTTCAAGTCCCATTTCCCTTGCTTGCATTTGCATTTGTTGAAGCCCTTCAGCACCCATATTAAGCATCGGGATCATCTTAGCACCGGAACGTCCAAAAGCCTCCATCGCTAAAGTAGTTTTCTTTGCTCCATCTTCAGACTGCGAAAACTTATCAGCAAAATCAAGTAAATTTTGTTCAACTGTTTTAGTAGTATCCCCCATAGTAGCAATGTAACGGTTAAACCTAAGCATAGACGTGGAGAAATCCTCCATAGTCATACCGGAAAGTTTAACACCATAAGCCATTGTAGAAATAGATTCGGTAGATAAACCGATTTGCTGCGATAGTTTATAATATTCATCCGCAGTATCGATTGCGTTTTTAATCATTAATCCGAAACTTGTTACTGCAGCAGTGGCAGCAGCAGTAACCATAAATGGAATGTTAGACACTACACTCTTAAAACCATTTGCAATAGAAGAAAGGCTTCCGTCAAAGCCTCTTATATTGTTCTCTGCATTATTAATATTCTTTATAAAAGAATTAAAAGCTGCATCGGTTTTATTATTAGCAGTTATGTCAACTTGTGTTTTCATTTACCTTTGAATTTGTTTAGGTTACTTTTATTAATAGAATCTTCAACCATTTTCATGTCGAACCACTGCTCAATAGTTAAATCTTCTTTGCCGAATGGATAACCGGCATTTTTCAATTTCAATAAAAAAATAATCTTCGTAAAATATTCTGATGGATAAAAAGGCTTGTTAAATTCGCATTCTGCGCACATAAAAGGTAGCCTTTCTTTACCAACACTCTTTATGCATCCTTCTTTAATATCAGTAGAGCAAGTGCGAAGCCACCGCTCTACTTCTCTGCTAAAGGGTTTTCTGCTTCAACTTGTACGAAACATTTATCGTATATATTAGTTGATAGGATAAACAATTCGGCAGAATAGTTTTCTTTTAATTCGGATACTTCAATTTTTTCTGATTCTACTTCTGCTTTGGTTACAAGAAGTAAAGCAGCATTTACTTTTACGCTTGCTATAGCCTCATCATTATTAAGTTTAAGTGCTTCCGATACCTCCCGGCTATACTTTACAAGTTGAACTGCATTAGGTTTACCGCAATAAAACGCAACATCACCTATTATATATTTTTTTGTTAACATTGTTTAATTACTCCTTTTATTTTTATTATTTATAAATTATCTGAACGTCTCCATCTGCATTGGGAGGTGTAATAGTTGGTTTATAGCTTATGTCATAGCACAAGACACTTTCCTCACTTGAATATTGTGGAGGTGCATCGGGTACAGCATTTATCAAAGATAGTTTGAAGCTTTTCCCAGCAGTTCCAGTTGTATCTACTACTATACTTCTTGCAGTAGGTGTTTCAAAATCGCTCCAAGGGTCGAAGGTACTTAATGCAACTGCTTCAACCGTTATATTAGCTTTGGGATTTCTGCCCGCAATGCTGTAACGTTTAACGCCGTAAGCACTGTTACCGTCAAGGCGTGGTATAATGTTATTTCCCATATCGAACTCGAATTTTTTATAAACCAATCCAGATATAGCACCAATAATTAATCCGGCACTACGGAAAAGAATAGGTGCTATGGCTTCGGTTGTATAAGTAGCGGAAGGGAATGCAACATCGGAAGCGAGGGAGGCTTTACCGGAATAAAGCCCGGTGAAATCGAAATCGTAAACCCATTTATCATTTGGCACTGCGGAAAGTTTGAAAGTTCCAACACATCCAAGTGCTTTATGCAATACACCATCTTTATAATAATAGATAGTAACGGATTCACCATCGTGGCTGCTGTTTACGTTATAATCAATAGTTGTATCTATTGTTTGAGTAAATCCGCAAGCCCGTAAAAATATACCCAGTTTGGGTGCGGTTGTAGCAGATGATCCGTGTGGTTTATTTTCAAGTTGGAATTTTATATTAATCCCTTGCCCGATAACCAAATCTGTTTGCATACCAAAAGACGGCTGCACTACATTTCTTGCCCTTACTTCATAAAGCGGTGTTATTTCCGGTATGGATGTAACAAAAGAATCGGCTAACGCCGTTGGTGTAGGGTCCGTTCCGTAGGGACTTTCAATTTTTGCGAGTATTAAACTTTTACTGTGTAACATTTTCTTTTTCTCCTTCTAAATTCTCAATAGGTTTTTTAAATTTCGTTTTTTCACGTGGTTTAACTTCTTTCACCGCTTCGGCTTCAACACGTTTCCGCATTGCTTCGTCATCCATATCGGGTACAAGTTTGCCGTCAATCTTTTTATAAGCTCCTACTAAATCCATTTTATTACTCCTTATTCATCTGCGAAAGTTGTAGTGCGGTAATAGACGTGAAATATTATTCTTGCGTCTGCAACCTTTTTTTCTTCTTGTATTAAATTCATTTCATCACTTACCGGGACTGTAAAGTGAGCTTTGCCCGAATAAGTATCGTCAACCCCTATTGCTTTATAAACGTCTGCTATTGCTTTGCGTATATTCTGTGCGCTTGTAGTAGTGTATGTAATATCAACCATCACTTCAAGACGCCATTCAGTTAGTGCTTTAACTTGATCCGCACTACCTACGTTTTCTTGTCCCCTATCATAAACCGTTAAACCGTCTACAGCTTTTGCCACCGGTACGGTTCTAAACTCTTTAACATAGCTGCCAAGATTAGTAGAGTAACCGGCAGTAGTTTTAATTGTACCAAGTGCCGTTACTATTGCACTCATTATTCCGTCTCTTTTATTTGCCATTAAATATTATCCTTCGACAAAATTAAAGTAGTCATTCCGGTCCCGTCCGGTTGTATTTCGATTATGTAATAGGTAGTATCACCTATTTTCAAAGTACTCCCGATTGTTGCAGTTGAAACATCGGTATCAACAGCAAGCGCTTTAGGCTGTGCCGATGATACTTCTACTATTCCAATAGTATTTAAAGTTGAATATTCGGAATCGAAAACAACAGAAATATTAGTTGCGGTGCTGCCCACCGTAAGTGTAGCAGCGACCGCAAAGTGATCCGAGTTTAAGAAGTTGTTTAAGTTTTCAAGTGGCATTATTCAGCTTTTTTTTTGGAAGCTACAGAAATATCACGCGTAGCTAATCCGTTAGCCAATAATGATTGTTTGTCAATTCCGCTAACTGTTACAACTTGCCCGGCTTCAACGTGTTTCGAGTTTCCGGTTTCGCCATGTTGCTTAACTCTGCATTTTCTTAGAATTAACAATTTTTCCGGTTCGTGAATTTTTGGTTCTTTCATTTTAGTCTCTCTTTTTTTATTGATAATTAATACCGTTTTTTAAGCGGAGTTCCTAAAGAAACGGCTTTAAAACTTTAAGAACTCCTTTAATAATCAGATATAATCCGATTATGTTACATTGTCAGAAATAGAGAATGCACCATCAACCCTAATACCAACGTCAATGGCACAAAATACAGTAACAACAACATCGCCCGATTCATCTTTGAATGGATTAACCAGTACATCAACAACACCCCACTCTGCAAGCCATATTTGTGAGAAATCTCCAAAGAAAAGATAACCGTTAGCAGCTTGATTTGTTGCTAAGAAGTTATATCCGTTTAGTTTGTTATCTTCATTAATTAAGAAGAACGGATAGTCTTTTGTTTTTGTACGTGTTTTCAAAAGACCCCGAACTTGCGGATTACCGATAAAATTAAGTGTATTTACATCGGCATTTGCAGTTGCAACATCGGTTTCAAATTCAACACATTTTGCCCAATCAAGATCAGTGCCTACAACCGAACCAAGCCCGGAAGCAGCTGCCAACCCAGTAGGCTCATAAGTGCCGCTACCGTGTAATATTGCTTTATCTTTGCCGAGTGCAGCAACTTTCAGAATGTCATCAATAACTAGTGCATCAACTGCCGGAATAGACTGTAGGAATAATTTGCGGGAATAGCTCATAGAAGCCCGCCCCTCTTTAGGTGTAAGAGGAATTTGCCCAAATGTCATTTTTGTAACGGATCCGCTTCCGCTTTCTGCAACAAATTCGAGAGTTGGTGAGGTTAATTGTTTTGGAATAGAAATTGATTGGCGAAGCCCGGTTAACATTCTTACACCGGCTTGCCCGGTAACCATACGGTTTCGCATTAATTCGACATATTCACTGCCAAGGTGTTGCGTTCCGACAAGGTAACCACCATCGCCGGGTGTACCAACAGTCATTGTTGCTGCTCTTTTACCGCCATAGCCTAAGTGAGGAGCCATTCTTGGCGTTAGAACGTCATTCGGTAACGGAATGCCTTTAATTGTGTATCCATCAAGGTCGGTTAATTGTTTACGAACTTGATCAATCATTTCTTTTTCGTGCGGTGCATTTGCCCAGCCTTTACCGTCCCCGGTTCTTTCTTCAATAGCGGCATTAATAGCCCTTGTTATTGAAAACTCTTTCAAGTCTTTTTCACCCATCCCGATGTGTGATGGAGGTGTTTCAACTGGTTTTGTGTCGTCATAGTTATCAAAAACAACGGAACGGAAATAGTCTGCAGTTCTATTATTTTGAATAGCCTCTTTTTTAATTCTTTCAAGTTCGGACGTACCTCCCTTGAAATTGTTCGCAAATCTTTTAGCAATAGAATCGATTTCTGAAATGCGAGTTCTTTCTTGCTCTCTGATCTGCTCTTCAGTTAATTGAGCTGTGTTTTCCATGGAAATACTCCTTTGTGATTTATGATTATTTGAGTTTATAGAAATGTCATTTTGTAAAAATCTTTCTGATTCGGCTTGAATAGAAGCATCCGACCGGTATTTAGAATAATCATCGGCACCAATAGGCACAGACGATCCCTCTTTAAGCCCCCATTTGGTTCTTACTATCAAGTCAAGATTATCACCGTAATTATTTTCAAAACTTCTGCCGTTGTAATCGGCTTTTTCTTTCGGTTTAATTCTTAAAGAATAATCTTTGTAAGTTCTATAACCGGCGGAAATGTCTGTTAAATGCCCTTCGGAAATTTTAGTTGCAATCCGTTCTTCTAAAGAACTAATATGCACGGTGCCAACAACTTGTTGGTTTTCGACTTTCAATTCCCGGATAGAACCTTTAACATCATCAGAAGTCCACTTCCAATGTGCATCAAGGAATGGAACCTGTCTATTTGCCGGTATTTCAACTGCCTCTGGTTCACAAAGAAGCACTTCGCGGCAAAGTACTATATTATTCCAGTTGCTTTTTTCCCAGTCAATCATTAAGGCGGGTGCCTCGGTTGCTATTACAGTGTCTATCGTTCTATTTTCATTACTGTAAGTTGAATTAACTACCGGCATTGCACGGTAATTAAGTCCTCGAGTAAACAATAATTGCAATTCTTCTTTTTTCATTCTAATATTCTCCTACTCTTATTCCATTAATTCTTTTTGCTTTACCATTACCGTTACCGTTATTGTTGTTTTCTTCCGGTGTTTCTTTAACCGGTTCGGTTGGAATTTTATTAAGCACACTTATTAAATCTATACCGAGTTTATCTTTTATATAGGCTTGCTCACGTGCTATTTGGTCAATAATCTCTTCAAATTCGTAACCTTGCTCACCGACTATTTTTTCTAGTGTACTTTGAAATGATGCCACTGCTTTTACATTCGCATTAATTTCTTTTTCCGGGTCAACCCAAGTCCAACGCCGTCCGATAAATTGCATTTCATTAAACTTTTCGTATTTTTCAATAGGCAAAGAGTTACCGGTAACCGGGTTAATAATAGAGCCGGAGAGTAGAGCCATTTCAAGCCAATTTGAATAAACATCATTAAGGAAATGCTCCACAAACCAACTTTGTAAATCTTTCCATCCATCTCTTTCATCAAGTAATGCAGTTCTAGAAGATGTCCACGTAACACCCTCATAATCGCTTGCAAGTGTGTGATAAGATACGTCCCACCCGGATGCAACAGATTTAAGGATAGACTTATTAAACGGTGCATGTTGTTCATGCGGAAATTTGGGATCGTGAGTTCCGAAGTCATAGCCGTCCGGCACAACAAACATTTCATTCGGAGCCAAATCTTGAACTACATTATTATCGGAATCTTTATTATATCCGATAAAATCGGGATTAGAGTTTTCTTTAGGTTTTAAAACACCGGTAGTACATGCGGCAGCCCTCGCGTGAATTAAAGATGCTTCATCCCATCCGCTAAGCATTTTTACCCGCAAAGCAGCGGGTGCAAACTGTGTAACACCTCTTAACTGATTATCCACCTCTTTTATAAATACGTGAGAAATTCTTTCTGCTGGTATGAATACTTTTTCGGATGCGGAATAATAGTTGTAAATTAATTCATCCTTTAAGGTTCGTTTATTAAACCAATAGCCCTTAACTTTTCCGGTTGCGGTGTAGTGGATTCCCATTATTATTAATTCACCGTTCGGCAATTCTTGATTAAACATTTCATCACAATAATCGGCGTTAATAAGCTGAATAGTATAGCCGTATTTATTGTACTTTCCTTTAAGGTGATGAACAAATATTTCACCGTCTTGAAATGCAGTTGATAATACAAGTTGATTTAATTCACGAAAAGACAAATCGCCCTTGTTAGTACAATATTTTTTATTACCCCATCTCCAAAAGGCGTCCTGGATAAGTTGATTAGCCGATTTATCAAGTTCAAAGTCAAAAGTTTTTGTTTTCGGATTATAACTATACTCGCCGGATTTTACCCTTAAAGTAAAGCCATCGGGACCAATAACATTTTTACGCACCATTTTCAAAAGTTTTTTTGCATAGGGATCATTCTTAGCCATATCCCTTGCACGATCCCGCAATAATTTACCGCCGCTTTTAATATCATAATTTATAGAACGTGCAAAAGCAACCCAATCATTAGTGCTGCGTGAAATTTGTGCCATAGCAAAGGCACGTTTACTTAATTCAGAAACGTGCCGTTTATCAACTGCTCCCAAAAGATTTAATATTTTTTCTTTGAATTTCATCAATTAATCTTTGTAATAAGCATAAACCCAAAGGCGTAAATTCGTGTCGCTCCGGTTAGCAACATTAACACCGGTTGTTGTATCACCTTTAATCAGCATTCGATAATAAGGGAGTTTGTAACCGTTCATGTCGATTGTCTTTTTTACCGAAGTTTCCAAACTGTCTTTATACATCAAGGTGTCAACTATCATCCAGTTAGTCTGATCGAAAGAGCCGTAAATAACTGCGGTAACGTAAGGCGTGCCGACTGTAGAGCTTTGCTTAAACGCTACAGTTAAAGGATAGGTATAAAAAGATTGGTTATCGTACTGGTTTAGACTAAACGCCCCGCTTGTATATTCCGTAAGTGAATCTACAGTTAAACGGAAATCGAGAAACATACCGTCTTGCATCGTTACTTGTTTTGGATTATACCCCGATGTCCATTGTGCATTAACAACATCTATAAAAAGGATACACAGAAGCACAATTTCAAATAATTTTTTCATTTTATTTTTCCTTTATTTAAGTGAATTGAATTAAAAATCTTCCGCCGGGACTTTTACCGGCGTTAATACCGTCTTGTTTATCTTCTAATGCAACCTCGGCTCTATAAAATGAACGAAACTCGATAAGTTCTTTTGTCGATAACAATGTTATTGCCCTTCCGGCGATGGAATAGCTTAAATGGTCTTGTGTTGCTCTATTTTCTATAACCGCTTCTATTGCTTCTAATGTTTTTCTTGCATGGCTCCGCTGATCTGTATTACCGGAAAGGAAAGTATTAACGATTTCGATAGTGCCTTGTGCAATAAATACTTTTTCATCTGAATCGGAAATATTTTCCACATAGCTCTGCCACTTATAAGTGCCGGCAGTATAACCGGCAGTAGTAGAAGCTGTGAGTGTAACGGTGTGAGCGTTGCCATCGGCAGTGGATACAATAGCAACATTTGCGGAGGAGTTTTGAAGGTTATATTTTAAAGTGTATTCGGTAGCCGGATAATCGTTAATAGATTCCGTCCAAGTTTCGCTTAATCCTTTTCGTATTTTCCTTGGTTCGTTCATTCTTGCAATAGTTGTATTTTCATCTATTGCAAATATCGGTTTGAGTTATATGGTTGTAAATACAGTAGTACTACCATACTATTGCCATAACACTGTAGTTAGGCGGAAAAATTATTTTTTAAGTTCCGCCAATATCCAATTGTAAAGTTCATCAAAAATTATATATTCACCCTTAGCTTCTTCATTCATTTGTTCCCAATATAAATCATATCGTTGTAATTTCTTAATTTTTCGTCTTACTTCATTAAGCGTTTTCCGCCTAATTACGGCTTCAACATTGACCTTCGCTGTCGCTTCGGTCAATTCCGGTTTTTTCTTTTTCATAAATTGTTCTCCAAATAAAATGTTAAATGTTACCACCGCTTCGGCAAGTTAAGCCGAGCTTCGTTATATTTATTTGAGGCTATCATCCCCATTGATTTGCCATTGCCTCTGCTATGCCATCAAATGTTTTGCTCCTCAATTTCCAGCGGTCTTTGCTTGGCGGCAAGTAGTGTAATCTTTGCCATTCGTTTTTATTTAACTTCATCATATCCTGCTTAACATTATTGGTTTCGTTCAAACCAGGCAAGCTCTTTAACCAAAGGCAAGTTGCTTTGCTTTCTAAATGTCCGAATTGATATGGCTGTATAATCTGGTCATATTTTCTGCCTATTATTTCAAGAGCATATTTGTGTGGTATTGGATTTTCAACTGCTATTTTAGGTATGTCTGATTCTAACAGTTGCTTAAAAAATTCCGCAGCTTGCCTCATTAATTCCCATCTCCCCTCTTTTCTATAAAGCCAGCTAACACCGCTATTGCTCAAGTACGGGCAAGGTGGGTGTGCAATCATCATATCCCATCCATCGTTAACCACATCTAATACATCACCCTTAATGTGCTTGCCTGGTTTGTCGCTGCCAAGAAAATCACAACTCCAGGCATCGTGTCCAGCAATGGCAAAAGCATCTCTTACAGTTCCACTATATTCACAAGCAACTAAAATTCTCATTCTATTACCGTCACAAAAAATATAACCAGCACTTCGTACCGACAAAAAACTCGGTTAGGAAGTTTGAGGTTTTTTATGTTGTTAAATATTTCTTTCATTCTAAATTTTCTTTCTCGTTTTTTGCGGCACAAGTGCAAAGCGTTATGTTGCCTCGTTAAACAAATCCGGGCTGTCTGTTATAATTTTCAGCCTTCGTTCGGCAATGTCGCAATATTCTTTAATTATTTCAGAGCCGACGTAATTGCGATTCAACCTTCTGCACGCTACTGCTGTCGTTCCAGTCCCCATAAATGGATCATATACTAAGTCCCCTTCCTGCGTAAAGTTTGCAATAAAAAAGTTAGCAACATCTTCGTGCA
>Ga0265297_10002953_pt1 | contig 32462 bp, 30 predicted proteins | sample Munlanlwell13791_FD_192502 | JGI IMG/M metagenome (GOLD analysis project Ga0265297, IMG submission 192502) | Leachate microbial communities from a municipal landfill in Southern Ontario, Canada - Leachate well 137-91 | ecosystem: Engineered > Solid waste > Landfill > Unclassified | place...
ACCCCCCCCACCACATGGCTTCAGAATCGTTCTGACCCCCCCACCCTGTTGCATTTTTGGCCGGGTCGACCCCCCCCTCCTGATTGGTTCCGTATGGTCTGCTCTCTCGCTTTTACGTCTGTACGTTCCCAACGAAATGAATGTGGGGAGGGGGTGCTCCCATGATTATTGATCGCAAAGGGGGGAGGGGGGTCTGTGGGAGACCCCCCCACGGATTGTTTTTGAGTGGCAGGTTTCGGAAAATATTTTTTAAAATTTCCGGTTGCTGAAAATATTTTGTAAATTTTTTGTGGATCGTAATCCAATTAAAAAAAAATTTAAATTTTCATTGGCTTGTCCCAATGTGTGTGGTCTTACGCGAAAAATGTCTTGCGAGACATAACAACAAAAATTGAAGAGTTAATGAAGAGTCATTCTCATTCCTTTTGTTCGACTACCTTTTGTTCGACTATTTTATTAAGAGAAGATTTCATTAATTTTGTAATTTGATTGTTTTCATTAAGGTATATGATATAGTCATCTGACGAGTCTGATAAAAGGTAAACATCTGAAATTATTGTGGGTTTTCCATTACAGTCCATGCTTGTTAGTTCGAGAGTAGTTTTTTCTCTGGGAAGTAATCTTAATTGACTTGCCCAAATGTGGGCTACCAATAGACAATATTCCGTCATTAAAAGAAGAATGAGATTACAATTGAAGAATAAGGCCAATAGTGGCCATAAAATGGTCATGATTAGTACACAATCTGAAGACCACGTCTCGAATACTGGTGATTCCAATTGTTGGAAATTTTCTAAAAATTTATAATTGTAATCACCTTTTTTCAAGCCATTTGAGTCATCCAAATTTACATTATAGAAATTTTGTTTCAGATAATAAACAAATGGGATTGTAATACTAATATTTAAAATTCCTACCCAGAAAAGAGCGTTATTAAAAATTGGGTTTTTTACCTCGGGGATTGTCGGGGATATCATCACTACAAAGTAGATAATGACTCCTCCAATAAGTAAAATGACAGGTAATCCCCAAAAAATCGCATAGTATTTCTCTTGTTCGACAGTTCCTTTTGCAAAAAATTTTGTCTGACTTAAAACTGAAAAAAGATATAAATAAGCTACGGTAATCGTAATAATTCCGATAAGGACCGAAACACCATCTGTCGGTTTTGCTGTAATAAATTGAATTAAATTCGAAGATGAGGTCATATTCGTGAATTGTAATAATATCTCTGAATTGGTCAGTAATTTAAAAAGAATAATTAAAATTAATACGATACATTCAGTGGAGAGTACTATTGATTGTCCTCTGGCGAGAAAAATTACTTGTTGTGCGGGATTTTGACAGGATTTCCATTGTGAATATATGGCGAATAATATTAATGATATCAGCATTAGAATTAAAAAAATCCCTAATTGGATTAATGGGAACAACGAGATTACTGAAAGAAACAGAATTAAAAAAATTAATTGATATGTCATGATAAAATGTCATACGATCTTATTTTATTAAAATTTTTATAACTTTGTCTCATAAATATTATTTCAACTTCTGAGATCCATCATAATCCCTCGCTACTCAACCGTTTTAAAACTTTTTACAAGTCGAAGACCTGCGGTCTTCTCCAACTCCAGTACTTCTCTAAATTTTCCTCCATGAACCTTGGATAGTCAACAACACTTACGAACCTCCGATCAACCGAGAGATCGAAGAACAGAAACAAACGAAACAAATTTGAGTTTTTTCCGGAGCCCTTCCCAGACGAAGAGCCGGAAGAGATCAAACCGGAACAAATCATCGTCGATCGTCCTGGGCCCTCGTTGAACTTTAGAGAAGAACATCCATTGAAGAGCCACCCAGATATTCTTGAGAAGGAACGAGATAATCGTCAGCAGGTACCGGAGCACAACATTTCTGGAAGATGTTTTAGCTTTCACGATGTTCCGGATACGGTATGAAGACTCGATAGCGAACCGGTTCTTGTAGACTTGGGAGACTCTTCGCGGCTTCCAGTCAATACCGAATACGACGTAACCGAGATTCACATTCCCGAATTTCTTATTTTTTCCCTGAAGGTACTGGACATCAATTGCGAGAGTAAGATCCAGAGGTCCGGAGGTTCCCCTCATCGTGTACCGGGCATATCGGGAATGATTTCCCCGGAGAATCTTCTTGAGTTCCTGGCAGTGTTTTCTCACCGGAACAATGTGCGGGATGTTCTCCTCTTGGAGAAACGAGAACACTTCTTTTGAGTAAAAACCCCGATCAAGACAGAGTACCTCAATATTCATTTTTGCATCGTTGATGAAAGCCAGGAATTTCCGGATGTACTCGACCTTTGATACTCCCTTCTTCACCGGGAGAACTGCGAGGGTCAACCGTTGGCCTTTTGTCGTGATGTAGAGCGAAACATACGAGTAAAAAGTCGTTGTGGAATCCTTCATTTTGCTCTTGATGACGTAATCGTTGTTCGCGTCTACAATCTCTCCGTAATAAGGATCATCGGTGAAATCTATGGCAAAATGATACGATTTTTCGGGTACGAGGATCTGATCGTTTGAATAGGTGAGGATCTTTGATTGTAATGCCAGAAGTGAATCTAAATCCACCTTCGACAAATGGTATCTGACTGACGTTTCACACGGAACTTTTTCTATGGCTTTATTGATGGAATGCACTGAGAGTTTATTCGCTGACATTCCAACAAGTGACCGGATGAGCGTCTTTTGGTTTAGTTTCCCGTTGATGGAAATGGTGAGGTGCCGGTTGATTGCTTCAACTGCAAGTTCGGAACAATCTTCTGCTCGGATCTCATTCTTTATTCGGCGGGCGAATTGCCGTCTATTGGACATATTCGGCGCCCGCCGACTATTTAGATCTAACTGCTTTCTTCAGCCCAAGCTAAAAATTAGTGAAGTACTGAGATTCACTACATTCGCCATCCACCCACTATCATCTTTTTATCCCGTCGCACCTGGCGCTCTCGCGGCAGTTCAGTGACCGAAAAAAAAATTAGAAAAATTTCCCTGATCCACCGTGTTTCACGAGAGGCCCTGATGTGGGACAGACTCACATTTTTTTCCTGGTTCTGGCAACGGCTACGATCTCCGGAAGGCAGCCCGATCTTACGCACCGGGATCCGGATGGTGTTCTTGAGTGGACATCCCAGGGATCAGATGGCCTACATCGTTCACAGCGGATCGAACTGGTCCCATTACCCGGCCTTCAGAAATCCTTGGCAAGTCAGCAACGGACCTGTCGGGAATACGCCCGCCTCACTGTCGGGAAGTATCAACCCCGAACTCGTAAAAAACACAGGGTCTCAAAAATAACAAGATCTCATGTTAACCACTGATGTCAATTTACCGGAGAGCCCACGATTTCACCAGGATGAATGTTTGAGTCATCTCAGATCGACCGAGGAGACCTCCACCGAGCAGATCCCGTGAGACTGGAATACCGATGAGGTCTACTTCCCTACCCATCTCTGGGTGGCGTGACGGAATCCGGAACCGGTATATCATTTTTCATGATTTGTCTTCGGTAGTCGCAACGGTACGGCTGCTGCAGGGATCTTTTATCCAGATCCCGCTGAGAGAATCATAACAGCAGCGAGCCGGTGAACGGGTAACTCCCAGCCGTGAGTCGTGGTCATGTCCTCTCAGGATCGGAGAATAGGATCTGACGTTCGGTCCCTCTGCGTGCACTTCGATAAATTCTGTCGGTTAATTAGGATTCCGTGATGACGGTCTGAAGACGGCAAAAACATTAATGGAACAAAAATCAAAATAATTAGAGTACAAACAGCCGGTACCATATGTGCTGAAATCCGGGAGAGGCCGGGGTTCAGGTACCTGCTTCTGCACACTACCGGATCGATTGGGCCGGGATTTTAAAAAACGGGGCTATTATGAAAAAAGTTATTGTCACTGGCGGTGCCGGTTTTATTGGCAGCCATCTTGCCGAGGCGCTTCTTGCCAAAGGATATCACGTAGTGATTCTTGATAACTTCGCGACAGGAAGGCAGGCCAATATCAGGGATTTTGAACAGTCCCCCGGTCTTGAAGTTGTACGTGCCGATATCACTGATTTTCCGGCCCTATCAGAGGCATTTGAAGATGCAGCATATGTATTCCATCTTGCGGCGCTTGCGGATATCGTCCCCTCTATCCAAGAGCCCCTGAAGTATCACCATGCGAATGTGAACGGCACAATCACGGTCCTGGAAGCGGCTCGTAAGGCTGGTGTCGGAAAAGTGATCTATGCTGCCTCCTCCTCCTGTTATGGAATCCCGGATAATTATCCGACACCGGAGACTGCTCCAGCCCATCCGATGTATCCCTATGCCCTGACAAAATATATTGGCGAGCAGTATGTGCGTCACTGGGATCAGACCTATAATCTTCCCAGTATCGCTCTCCGCCTCTTCAATGTGTATGGTCCGCGGTCCCGAACCTCGGGAACCTACGGGGCGGTCTTCGGTGTCTTCCTTGCCCAGAAACTTGCAGGAAAACCGTTCACGGTGGTGGGGGACGGGACACAGACCCGTGATTTCACCTATGTGACGGACGTTGCTGATGCGTTCATCAGGGCAGCAGAGTCGGAGAAGCGGGGGGAGATCTACAACGTCGGATCGGGCGGGACCTATTCCGTGAACCGCCTGGTCGAGCTGCTCGGGGGTGAGGTACTGCATATACCCAAACGTCCCGGTGAACCAGACTGCACCTTTGCCGACACCCGTAAGATCCGGCAGGAGATCGGATGGTCGCCGAAAGTCTCCTTCGAGAGCGGTGTTGCACAGATGCTGAAGCATATCGAGCTCTGGCGCGATGCGCCGGTCTGGGACGAGAAGACCATAGCGACTGCAACGAAAGACTGGTTCTCCTATCTGGGCAGGAGCTGAATCTCATGGCACCAGGCAACCCCAAGGTCCTCCCCATCCAGGAACTGGCCGGCCGGCTCGATACGCTCCGCGGGAGGGGGAAAGTGGTTCTCTGCCACGGGGTCTTTGACCTGCTTCACATCGGGCACATCAAATATTTCGAGAGCGCAAAGGCGGCGGGAGATCTCCTCATTGTCACGGTTACTCCCGATCGATTCGTAAATAAAGGACCCAACCGGCCGGCATTTTCGGAGCAGCTGCGCTGTGAGGCGATCGCCGCTCTCGCAGTTGTTGACTACGTAGCCCTCAATGAATGGCCCACCGCGGTCGAGACAATCCAGCTGCTGAAACCCGAGATCTATGCCAAGGGATCGGAATATAAAAAAGCCGAAAATGATATGACCGGTAAAATTGTTGATGAAGAACGGGCATTACGAGCGGTCGGCGGATCAATGCTTTTTACTGAGGATATCGTATTCAGCTCATCAACTCTTATCAACCAGTTTTCATCAGATTTCCCGGATGAAACCCGGAAATTTTTCCAGACCCTGGCAACAACACATGGGGAGAATAAGATCTTTTCCTATCTTGATACTGCCAAAAAACTCAGGGTGCTCGTTATCGGTGAAGCAATTCTCGATGAATACAATTACTGTGATATGATCGGGGTAGCGACAAAGGACCCTGCAATCGGCGTGCGTTACTTATCCCAGGAGCGGTTTGCCGGGGGAATCCTGGCCGTGGCAAATAATCTTGCGAGCTTTTGCGACAGCGTTGACCTTATCGCAATGCTTGGGCAGTTTGAACCAGAAGAGGTATTTATCAGAGAACACCTCGCCAGTAATATTAACCCTGAATTTTTTTATAAGGAAAATTCCCCAACCATTATCAAACAACGTTTCGTTCTTGATGGTCCGAACATCCAGAAACTGTTTGAAGTACACAAAATTAACCAGCTCGAGTTAACCATATCAGAACAATCAGCTCTTAATGATCTGATCCTCTCACGCATCGCGGAATATGATCTCGTTCTCGTGGTTGATTTCGGACATGGTTTTATCAATCAGGCCACAGCCCGGTTAATTTCAGAAAACGCACGGTTTCTTGCAGTGAACACCCAGACAAATTCCGGGAACCGGGGATTCAATGTCATCTCCAAATACCCAAAGGCAGATTTTATCTGCCTTAACGATCTGGAAATCCGATTGGAGGAGCGAAATAATCCGGGAACGATTTTCGATAAGGTTAAAAATGTCGGGAGAAATCTTTCAAGCACGATTACCATTGTTACCCAAGGTAAAGATGGGTGTATTTGCTTCCATTCCAAAAAGGGGGATGAAGAAATTTTTGTTGTACCGGCGTTTGCCAAGAAAGTGGTCGATCGTATCGGTTCGGGCGATGCATTGATTGCAATTGCCTCGATATGTGCTGTTCAGGAAGCACCGGCGATTATTACTGGTTTTGTCGGTAACGCTGCTGCATCAGTTGCAGTCTCGACCGTTGGACATAGGACCTCAATTAATCATGTCTCCTTCAAAAAATATTTATCAACACTGCTCAAATAAAACATCCTTGACTGAAAAAATGATACCTTATACACAGTATTCCAATAATTTGCACTCATTTCTGGACAGTGTTGCAATCACGGATAATAACGGAAGATTGCTGGACACCGAAGAGGGATTGTCCAGGATTGTGGATAGTCTCCATACTACAAAAACTGCCCACACCAAAGTAATGATTATTGGAAATGGCGGGAGTGCAGCAATTGCAAGTCATTTCCAGAGCGATCTCTGCAAGGCGGCACAAATCCGGGCAATGGTATTCACCGAACAGCCACTCCTGACTGCACTCTCAAATGATATCAGTTACATTGCGGCTTATCGTGAACTGGTAAACCTTTGGGCAGACAAGGGAGATATATTATTTTCCATCAGCAGTTCCGGCAGATCACAGAATATACTCGATGCGGTCGATATAGCACGGGAACGGGGATGTTTTCCAATTGTTACCCTTTCCGGGTTCCTTCCGGATAATCCTCTTCGGATTACCGGGGATATTAACCTGTACGTTTCCTCCAAAGAGTATGGTTATGTGGAACTTGCACATTCCGTACTTGCACACTATATCTCTGATCAGACCTCAAAAATCAGATAATTGTGTCTCAACGTAAACCAGTACCGTGCAGGAACTGTATTCTGCTATCACCGGAGTTCTCATGGAAGTAGATGTTGATAATCATAAACTGATATATCATCCAAAAAGAGTGGCGGATTGGCTCAAGACCGGGGATTGTTTTCCACTCTATGTGGAGATCGGGTTGACCAACCGTTGCAATCACCGTTGTATTTTTTGCGCTCTTGACTGGTTCGACAAGAAACCCATTGACATGGATACCGAAGTGATGAAACGTGCACTTCGTGAGATGGCGGAATGCGGAGTCAGGTCGGTTATGTTCGCCGGGGAGGGCGAGCCGCTGATGCATAAGGATATCAGTGAAATTGTTACCTTTGCAAAACTCCAGGGCCTTGATGTAGCAATCACCACGAATGGTGCATTATTTAACCGTGAAAAACTCGAGAAGATACTGCCCTCCCTCTCATGGGTCCGTTTCAGCGTTGATGCCGGTACTCCCCTGACCTACAAAAACGTACACTGTGGGGGATCAAAGGATTTTGAGAGAGTACTGGCAAATATCCGCGAGGCCGTGGCGATCAAACAAAGGGATAATTTACCGGTCGTAATCGGCATCCAGTTCCTGCTAATCCCGGATAATCTTGACGATCTTCTGCCATTCATCACCATATTTAAGGAAATAGGTGTCGATAATGTTCAGATCAAACCGTATTCCCAGCACCCCCTGAGTAAAAACCGTTTCGCAATTGAGTATTCACAATACCAGAGTATTGAGAAGGAGATCAAAGAGTTCGAGGCTCCCGGTTTTCAGGTAATTTTCCGTTCACAGACTGCCCGGAGATTGATGACGAAACGGGATTACCAGGTATGTTATGGAATGCCGTTCTTCACCCTGATAGAAGCGGATGGATCAATCATTCCCTGTATGATGTTCTATAAAAACCCGGAATTCTGTTTTGGGAACCTGAACGACACTTCATTTGCTGCTATCTGGACCAGTGAAAAACGCAAAACCATTTTACAACAGTTGAGAAAAAATACCATTGAACACTGCCGTGACGGGTGCAGACTGGATGCAATAAACCGTTACCTGTCACAGTTGAAAAACCCACATCCGCATGTAAATTTTATCTGATCCATTTAGCATTTGTTTCGGGAATTATCCATTATAATTTTATTGTCGCAATGACAAACAAATAAACCAATTCATTAGTCTCACTTAAATTGGGTCATAAAGGAAAAATACTTCAAAATATACATGGGAGTTATTGGTGTGGTTGATAGTAATTTAAGTTCTGGAATTTATAAAAATAAGGATTTATCAGAGATCTCCAGAATGATTCGGGGCGAGATAGTGGAGATGTCGCACAATGCAGATGCAATGCATTTAGGGTCTTCATTATCCTGTGTAGAGATTTTTGTTGCTCTTTATTATGGGGGATGTCTGAATATTGATCCTAAAAATCCCGGTGCGGCGACACGAGATCGTGTTATTTTAAGTAAAGGACATGCATCAATGACATTTTATGCGGTTCTTGCCGATACAGGTTTTTTCCCAAAGGATCTGCTTAAAACGTTTAACAAAACCGGCAGTAAGTTGACAGAACATCCAAATCTCGGGGCATTACCCGGGATAGATGCTACCTCCGGGTCGCTTGGTCATGGTCTCTCCATGGGTCTTGGTATGGCAATTGCCGGAAGGATCAATCACATCCCTTACAGGGTTTTTGTCATTATGAGCGATGGCGAATGCAATGAAGGGAGTGTATGGGAAGCAGCAATGCTTGCTCCAGCTCAGAAGGTAGACAACCTGGTAGTAATCATTGATTTTAACCGCTGGCAGGCAACCGGCAGAAGTGAAGAAATTATGGCTCTCAATCCGCTGAAAGAAAAGTGGGAGTCATTCGGATGGAGTACCTATGAAGTTGATGGGCATGACATTTCCTCTCTGATAAATCAACTGTCCCGAACTCCGGACTCCTCGGGAAAACCGGTTGCGATTATTGCCCATACCGTGAAAGGAAAAGGGGCCTCTTTCATGGAAGATGATAATAACTGGCACTACCGCATTCCGAATGCAGATGAAGTGAAAAAAGCAAAACACGAGCTTGGATTATCATGAGGTCAGCATTTGCCCAGGAAATGACCGATCTGGCATCGGCCGATGACCGTGTCATAATTCTTTCCGGGGATATCGGAAACCAGATGTTTGATGAGTTCCAGGAGAAGTTCCCGTCGCGTTATATCAATTGTGGCATTGCAGAGGCAAATATGGTGAGTATGGCCGCCGGCCTTGCAATCTGCGGGATGCGCCCTTTCATCTACACCTTTACTGCATTTGACACAACGAGGTGTTTCGAGCAGATCCGGATTGATCTCTGTTACCAGAATCTTCCTGTTGTAATTATCGGGCTGGGTGGCGGGTTAACCTATGCTCCCCTGGGGCCGACCCATTATATCTGCGAGGATATTGCACTCCTCAGGTCATTGCCTTATATGACGGTGCTTTGTCCGGGAGATGCTGTTGAAGTTCGCTGCAGTATCCGTGAATCGCTGAAACACCATGGCCCGGTCTATATCCGTATTGGCAAAAAGAATGAGCCGGTTATCCACAAGGAAACTCCGGATTTTAAGATTGGAAAGGCCATTCAACTCAGATCTGGAAATGATGTTTGCGTACTGACGACAGGAACGATCCTCCCCAACGTACTGAAAGCACATGATCTGCTAAAAGAAAAACAGGTTTCGGCTACGGTGATTCATTTCCCTACCATTAAACCTCTGGATTATCCGGTGTTGTCCTCGGTTTTTGCACAATTTGATACGGTGGTTACCCTTGAGGAGCACAGTCTCATCGGCGGTTTTGGTAGTGCTATTGCAGAATGGTATGTTGATAATTGCGATAGGAAAGTCAGATTGCTGCGACTGGGGACAAAGGATGAATTCATCTATACCTCAATTTCCCAGAATGAAGCACGGGATTATTACGGGTTGTCCCCCCAGAAAATTGCGGACTTCGTTGGAAAACAATTTACCGGGTCAGGATCTGAATCATGAAAACTACTGCTGCGATATTGTCTGAAATTCAAAAACCTCTCGTTATAACCGACATTGAAATACCAGCATTGAAGCCCGGTCAGGTGCTTGTAGATATTTCCTTCAGCGGTATCTGTCATACCCAGTTATCCGAGTGCAGGGGATACCGTGGAGAAGACAAGTTCCTGCCCCATTGTCTCGGCCATGAAGGCAGCGGTATAGTACGGGAAGTTAGCAGCGGGGTAAGTAAAGTAAAACCCGGTGATAAAGTAATCATCTCCTGGATTAAGGGTTCCGGGGCGGATGTTCCCAGTACTGTGTATCAGTGGGGAACCAGAAAGGTCAATGCCGGGGGTGTGACGACGTTCAGCCGGCATTCAGTTATCAGTGAAAACCGGCTGACCGTCATCCCAAATGATATCTCAATGCAGGAGGCGGCACTGATCGGTTGTGCAGTACCGACGGGTCTTGGCGCGGTTCTCAATACGGCAAAACCCCGTCCGGGTCAGAGTATTGCAATATTCGGAACCGGCGGCATCGGATTATGCGCCGTTGCCAGTGCAGCGATTTCCGGCTGTGCTCCGGTTATCGCAGTTGATATCAATCCTGAAAAATTAATTGTCGCAAAAGAAGTCGGTGCTACCCATTGTATCTGTTCCCGGGATGTAAATGCAGTTGAAGAAATTCAAAAAATCTCCCCCGGCGGTATTGATTATTCTATTGAAGCAACGGGAATACCCGATGTGATGAACCAGGCACTCGCCGTTGTGCGGGCACAGGGAGGAATCGCCGTTGTCATCGGGAATGCAAAATTCGATGACCGTCTGATGATTGACCCCCGGCAGCTGAATATGGGAAAACAGTTGCGGGGTACGTGGGGCGGGGATAATAATCCCGATATTGATTTCCCGCGGTATTGCCAGCTCGTCAAATACAAACGCCTGAACCTTGCCCCCCTGATGAGCGCTCCCTATTCTCTGGATAATATCAACCAGGCGCTCTCCGATTTGGCGGATGGCCGGGTCGTTCGCCCGTTAATCGATATGTCGCAAAGATAAGAGGATCTGATGATACTGGGCATCGATTTTGACAACACGATTGTCTGTTATGATAATGCTTTTTACCGGTGTGCACTTGGAAAAGGATTGATCCCCCGGTCATTGAATCCGGCAAAAAATGAGATACGTGATTATCTCCGGAAAAACGGGCAGGAAGAAGAATGGATTGAATTGCAGGGACTGGTATACGGGGCGTGTATGCATGAAGCAGATCCATTCCCCGGTGTTTCAGGCTTTTTTGATACCTGCAACAAGCTTGGTATCACGGTCTATATAATCAGTCATAAAACCCGTTATCCCTACTGTGGTACTCAATATGACCTTCACAAGGCAACGTATGACTGGATTGCAGATCAGCACTTCTTTTCAAAAGGAACCAGCACACGGCCGGACAATGTTTTTCTTGAACTGACCAAAGAAGAAAAATCCCAGAGGATCATACGGCAGAAATGCACGCATTTCATCGATGATCTCCCGGAGTTTTTATCTGACACTTCGTTTCCTCCGGAAGTTCACCGGATCCTCTTTGATCCCCATCATCTTCACGATGATGCTGATGTGGATACTCATATCCATTCATGGAACGACATGTCACACTGGATAACCGCCAGGGTTTCTCCGTGATATGATGACGGAACCTCTTTTCAGTCAGGTATCTGCACTTCTGGGAACCTCGGGGTATTCCGGACCCTTCGAATTGGATCCCATGAACGGGGGAAAAAATAATCGTGTTTTCATAGTCCGGCAGGACAGCCGGATTATCGGTGTATTAAAACAATATTATCACAGCCGGGATGATTTAAGGGACCGGTTAAACACCGAATGGAAATTCTCAACATTTCTCTGGAATCATGGCATCCACCAGATCCCTGGGCCGGTTGTTTCTGATCCGGCCGGCCATCTCGCTTTATACCACTTTATCGAAGGCTGCAAGCTGACCCCGGAGCGGGTTACACGATCGCACATTGATCAGGCAGTGGATTTCTATCTGTCTTTGAATTCATTCCGGGAGTCTGAAGAAGCAGCACGGCTGCCAGCTGCTTCAGAAGCATGTTTTTCTTTTGCAGATCACATCCGGCTCATTGACAACCGCGTCCGGAATTTAAAAAATATCCAAGACCGATCGGCTGCTGATGCACTTGCACTTGAATTTATCAACCAGGAATTGTATCCTGTCTGGGAATCCCTCAAGTGCAGAACACAGAAATTCTTTGATGGTTCACGTATTCCCTTTGATCAGGAAATTCCCCCCGCCCACAGACGATTATCTCCTTCCGACTTTGGATTCCATAATGCCATTGAAGATACCAGTGGCAGGTTGTTCTTTTTGGACTTTGAATATGCCGGCTGGGACGATCCGGCAAAGATGGTATGTGATTTTTTCTGTCAGCCGGAAATACCGGTTCCTTCCCGTTTCTTCTCGCATATAATTGAGAGAATTACTGCAGAGTTGATCGAACCAGACATCCAGCGAAAGAGAATCGATCTTTTATTTCCATTGTACCAGATCAAATGGTGCTGTATTGTACTCAATGAATTCCTTCCCCAGGGAAGATCCCGCAGAGTATTTACTGATACATCGCGGGATTTCGAGTCAGTCAAGGAAGGGCAATTGCAAAAAGCAAGGAATATTATTACCCTGGTGTCCCGCAACCTGTGAGGTGTATCGTGTCAGAAATTGATTTTATCTCAACAGTTCACAAAAAAACAAAACGGAACTATATTGAACGGGTTTGCGAATTCCCCAAAGCCGAAGCTGCGAAAATCGCAAAGCAATTCGAATATGATTACTGGGACGGGGATCGGAAATACGGGTACGGGGGCTTCTATTATGATGGCCGCTGGGAAAAAGTTGCATGCGCCCTTCGCGATCGCTATAACCTCAAAAAAGGAGATAAGATCCTTGATATCGGCTGCGGAAAATCATTTTTGCTGTATGAACTGATGAAAGCCGTTCCCGGTGCTGAAGTATATGGCATTGATATTTCCCACTATGCAGTAACGCATGCAAAGGAGGAAGTTACTCCTTTCCTGTGCCGGGGAAAAGCAGAACAACTTCCCTTCAGGGATCATGTATTTGATTTTGTTATCTCCATTACAACCCTGCATAACCTGTATTGTTTCAATCTTGAACGTGCATTAAAGGAAATTGAGCGTGTCGGGAAAAAGAACAAATATATCGTTGTTGAATCCTACCGGAACGAAGAAGAAAAAGCAAATCTGCTCTACTGGCAGCTGACCTGCGAATGCTTTTTCACTCCTGAAGAATGGAGATGGTGGTTCAGCCAGACGGGATATCACGGGGATTATTCATTTATCTACTTTGAATAGAGAAAAACTGGAGATTTGACGCAAATGACTGGTACAAACAAGAAAAAAACAGGAGAAAAGATCGTTGTAATCGGCAGTAATTCCTTTTCAGGAAGCGACTTTATCGACTATGCATTGTCAGAAACAGGTTTTGATATCCATGGGATCAGCAGGTCGGCTGAAAAACCCCCGGTATTTCTCCCATACAAACAAAATCCAAACCGTGACCGGTTCACCTTTCACCGCATGGATCTGAACCAGGACACATCCGAGTTAAAAAAAATGCTTCTCGATCTGAAACCTGAATATATCCTCAACTTTGCCGCACAAAGTGAAGTCGGACCGAGCTGGAATAATCCCGAACACTGGTTTTTAACCAACACTGTTGCCATTGCATCCCTTGGATCTTTTCTGAAGGACCAGGAATGGTTACAACGATATGTTCACATCTCGACTCCGGAGGTCTACGGTACCTGTGAGGGGGTTGTCAGGGAAGACGCCCCCCTGAATCCAAGTACCCCGTATGCTGCCTCAAAAGCTGCCGGTGACCTGATGCTTTTCACGCTAGTCAAGAACTTTAATTTCCCTATGGTTGTTATCCGTTCAACGAATGTCTATGGCGCACATCAGCAGCTTTTCAAGATCATTCCCCGTTCTGTTATTTACCTGAAAAAAGGAAAAACAATCGAACTCCATGGCGGAGGTCAAGCGGTTAAATCATTTATCCATATCCGGGATATTTCAAAGGGTGAGCTCCTGGCGATGCTACATGGGAAGAATGGTCAGATCTATCACCTCTCACCCCCTGGTCTGAATGCTGGGATCGCGATTAAGGATGTGGTGAGGAAAATCTGCGACCAGCTGGGAAAAGATTATGGATCCAGCACCAAAGCAGTTGCCGAGAGACTTGGACAGGACAAGGCATATGTTATTGATTCATCAAAAGCCCGAAAAGAATTGAACTGGGAGGCGAAAATCTCCTTAGATGAAGGTATAAATGGTGTCTTAAGGTGGGTTGAGGATAACTGGAAAGAAATTGAGAACCAGCCTCTTGAGTACATTCACAAACCCTGAAAATGTTAATAGTTTCTGGGAAGATGTTATTAGGAGGAAAAAAGTGCTTTTCCCAAATTCACCTGCGATGAATGAGCAGGTCCATAATTTGTCTGGCAATAATGCAGGAAGACACCTGTGTCCTGCAGATATATCTCCCTTGTACGGAGATACTTATAATGAAATGAAATTTAAAATAATGTCTGGGAATTATTGCAAAATCCAAAAACTCCCCATCCATCACATTTCAATAAACCGTATTGAGAGGATATGATGCATACCTGTAATTTATGTGGCAGTAAAAACCTGCTGCCCCTCATCAATTTTGGCTCCCATCCGATTTCCCATCATTTTCTCAAGGATGGGCAACAGGACAATTACGTTCATTCTGTAGACTTACAGTTTTGCGAAGATTGCGGATTAACCCAGATTGTAAACCCGGTTCCCCCCGAAAAATTCTATACGCAGTTATTTGCTTTAAGTTCATGGAAATACCAGCCCCATATCCCTCATGAAATCGACCTGATCCGCAGACTTCCCGGAATATCTGCTGACTCGCGGATAGTTGAAATCGCCAGCAATGATGGGACATTCTGTAAAGCCCTTCACGAAGCAGGATATCATAGCGTCATCGGGATAGAGCCTGCAATAGATGCACAAAGAGTTGCCCGGGAAAGGGGTGTTGAGACAATCGGGGCATATTTCGACACCGATACTGCGAAACAATTTGTTGAAAAATATGGCAAGGCAAACCTCGTTATAGCACGCCAAGTCCTTGAACATATTCCCGATCTTGGGGAAATTCAGCGTGCACTGAAAATAATTCTTGCATCCGATGGTCATGTACTTCTGGAAGTTCCGGACTTTGCAATGAATTTGCAGACCTCTGACTACTCTATATGGGAAGAACATGTCAACCAGTTTACCTTGGAAACCCTGAAATATTTCACGGAAGGTGTCGGGTTACAGGTTAATCATTCAGAAACCATTGTTTACAGCGGCCAGGGGATTATCCTGATTGCTTCGAACTCGGACAATCCTGTCGACCAGAAAAAAACCGATCTTTCTGATTTATGCAACGCGAATTTCCGGTTTAAGGAGAATTGGCCATTCATGCGTCAGAGTTTCATCGATTATTTACAGAAATGTAAATCAGAAGGTGGAAAGATTGCCATTTATGGAGCTGGTGCCCGGGTCTGCACTCTGGTGAACTATGCAGGCCTAACCCCCTATGTCGATTGTTTTGTTGACGACCAAGTCGAAAAACAGGGATTGTTTATGCCCGGATCACACCTTCCAATTCTCCCAAGCTCCAGATTATATTCGGAAGGAATTACCTTATGTCTCCTTGCAGTGAATACTGAGAATGAGGACCGTGTCCTGACAAACCATAAAACGTGGATCGACAACGGAGGAAAATTTTATTCAATTTTTCCACCCAGTAACCGTCTTCTCCCGATTTGGGAAAAAAGTGCCAATCATGCATGAATTCATCAAGCACGTCACAGTCCGGATTGCAATCAGCTGTAATCAAATTGAGTGATCTGAAATGAAAACCCGAATGGAAAGTAATGAAGTATTTTATGCTGATGATATTACCGTTCGCCTGAAAAATTCAGATTTTGCAGGACTTAAACAAAAAGCAGGGAAAAATCCCCGGCACCGTGTTCGTCTCTGCTCTCATACCGGTATAAATGATAACTTGCATGAGATGATGATTGTTCTTGAAAAAAATGTCTTCATCCCTCCCCATAATCATCCGGGTAAATGTGAATCTCTCCATGTTATCGAGGGAGTTGCTGATGCGGTAGTGTTTGATGATAATGGTGAAATCACGCAGGTATTCCCGCTGGGTCAATACGGATCAGGGCGTGTTTTTTATTGCAGGATGAACACTTCGGTCTATCATACCCTGCTGATCCGTTCAGACTATTTTATTTTTCACGAAACAACAACGGGTCCGTTTCAGAAGGGCGGCACCCGGAATGCCCCCTGGTCTCCAGATCTTTCAAATACGGATGCATGTATGGAATATCTTGAGAACCTGGATACGTCCGCCAGACAATTTATGATGGACAATAATAAGGATGATTGATTATGGAGTCAAAAATTCACCGTCGAACGACATGCCGCATGTGCGGTAGCCCAAACATGGATCTTGTATACCAGTTAGCTCCCACACCAATCGGTGATGCTTATGTCACTGCAGACCAGTTGAACATCTTCCAGGAAAAGTACCCTATTGACATGTTCTTATGTCATGACTGTGGCCTTGTCCAGTTGCTTGATGTTATCGAGCCAGAAATTTTGTATGGTGATTATATCTACCAGACCAGCAGTTCCCCGGAAATGCAGGCACATTTCCCCGGATATGCAAAAGGAGTAGTGGAGCGTATCAGGCCGGCTCGTGATGCACTCGTGGTTGATATCGGGAGCAATGACGGGACACTGCTTGGTCATTTCAAGAAAAACGGACTGCGTGTTCTTGGTGTGGAGCCGGCTTCTGAAATTGCCCAAGCTGCAACAAAAAACGGCGTGAATACAATTGCGGGTTTCTTTACACCGGAACTTGCCCTCCGGATTAAACAGGAGCATGGTCCTGCCAGCATTATCACAGCAAATAATGTTATTGCAAATATTGATGACCTGTTCTCCCTGACAGAGGGGATACGGTCTCTCCTCACTCCAGATGGTGTATTTATCTTTGAAAGTTTTTATCTTGCAGATGTCATCGAGAACAAGGTCTTTGATTTTATTTACCACGAACACCTTTCAGCATTCTCTGTTGCCCCCGTTCAGCGCTTTTTTAATAAAATGGGAATGGAACTGATCGATACCCAGCGGGTCCCCACGAAAGGCGGATCCCTGCGGTATACGGTCCAGCTTGCCGGCGGATCCCGTCCTGTCTCTTCATCTGTCGGATCCCTGCTTGACTTTGAAAACCGGATGGGATTGTACAGTCCTGAAATCTATAAGGCATTTTTACTGGAAATTGACCGGTTGAAGCAGTGTATACTCAAAGACCTGAAAAAACTCAAATATGAAGGAAAAACCATTGCCGGCTATGGTGCATCAATTACCGGTACAACGCTGATTTATCATTTTGACATCGGAGGGTATCTTGATTATCTCATCGATGATAATCCTGCCAAACAGGGAAGATTTAGTCCCGGTTTGCATATTCCAGTATATTCTCCAGATTTGCTCTATGATCGCAAACCGGATTATGTTGTAATTCTTGCCTGGAGGTTTGCAGAACCTATCCTGGGAAAGCATAAAGAATTCCTCCGGCGTGGCGGAAAATTCATTATTCCTGTGCCGGAATATCGTATCATTAGTAATCAGTAAAGTAAAAAGTCCGGAAGATGTTATGCAATCCAAACATATCGTAATTGTAGGGGGCACCAGTGGCGGCGGCCGGGTACTCGTGCGACGTTTTTCAAAGGGGCACAATATGATCTCTCTTATTGGCCGTCATGCGTCACCGGAAGTGGAGCAGCACCTGCCCGGGGTCCGTTTTTATCAGGTTGATCTCGGAAAAATTCCTGATGTGGTAAACACAATCCAGAAATTCGTGGAAGATAATGGAAAAATTACTCACCTGATTTTTTTCCAGCGATTCCGGGGAACGGGCGATAGCTGGGAAGGTGAAATACAAGTAAGCCTGACAGCGACAAAAAAGATCATTGAAACCTGTTCCGATCTTTTTGATGGGTCGGGTGAGAATTCCATTGTTGTGATCAGTTCCACCGCTGCACACCTGGTTCATACTGAACAACCGGTCAGCTACCACGTTGCAAAAGCCGGTCTCAACCAGATGGTCCGGTATTATGCGGTCCTCTTGGGTCCGAAAGGGATCCGGTTGAACTGCGTGTCCCCGTCCACCGTCATAAAAGAGGAATCAAAAGAATTTTTTGCAAATCACCCGGAAATCTGCCAGACTTATGAATCTGTGACACCGCTTCGCCGTATGGGAAAATCAGAAGATATCGCGGATGTTGTTGAATTCCTCTGCAGCAAAAAATCCTCATTTATCACCGGCCAGGAAATTATTGTTGATGGGGGTTTATCGTTAATCGGACAATCTACCCTTGTTAAACAATCAGGGGATTCATGCATGGATTAGATCGTCCTGACGATTATCTGGATTCCCCGCCCATCCTGAATTCTTTAAATTCCTTTGTGCTGAATTAATTATGAAAATGACTCCGGGAAAAAATGGCAAGCCTCAACAAATGACTGATACGGTCCAACATCCAATATGCGTAACGGAACACGACACGGTCTACGAGGATCGCCTTCGGCGGATCTACCGGAAAGATGCTGAGTTTGAGGGGTATATCAAACAATATCTCGTCTCAGATACAGGAGAGCGTGCAGCAGTTTTGGTCGCACGTGGATCGTACATCTTACTTGTGATGCAATATCGCCTGCTGATAAATGATATCAGTCTGGAAATTCCCGGGGGGAAAGTGGACACGGGGGAATCCGCTGAAATAGCGGCGATTCGTGAATGCCAAGAAGAAACAGGAGTGGAATGTAAAAATCTTAAAGTCCTTCTCAATTATTATCCGGGTCTTGATGTAACGTACAATCCGACATATATTTTTTATTCGAATGAGGTTGTTCCAACTACTATTACCAGGAATGAGCGATCGGTTTGGTTGCCTTTAGACGTATGCTTAAACTTGGTTTTTAATGGAAAGATTCAGGATGCTATGACAATCATTGGACTATTAACGTATTCCGTTTGCGTTTGTAATGAATGGAAAATGAAAGGAGAGTATGCGAGTGAAATCAACCCAGTTTGTGCACGTATTGTACACTGGATTTGAGAGTGTATAAGGTTTGAAGTCCTAATGGCTTTGCATCTAAAGTCCCATTTTAACCCGACTTTAGATGCAAGTTAACGGACTTTGAGTGCAAATCAAGTTTAATTGCAAAGCTAGTCCTAATTCTAGAGCACAACAGGAGACCGCGATTAAGGAGTAACTGGTTTTTCCTAATTTGGTTGTCCAACAATTCTCATGCCTCATTTTACGGACTCCCCAAAGAAAACAGAACCAATCGGTATTATTGTGGCAGGGAAATAAATGTATATAAGTATACTTATATGTTGTTTACGGCTCCTTACAAAATTGCATAGGGCTATAAAATTAACACAAGTAAAAATTGTTTTTAAAGAAGAGGTTCGGATATGATAATGGAACTTTTCGCAAATACGGTCTCTGATTTGCTATCCTATATTTCACAAAAAAATGCCTTTGCCATTGTTTTCACCCCCCTCAAAAAGGTAAATTACACCAAGGGGCTACAATGAAGTCTCTGGAAAAGCACCTTTATGAGATTTATTCTGGCGGTTGGCCAGTAATTCATTGGAAAAGTCTTGCCTTACTTGAACGTCTGGCTACTCTTATCAGTGGCCTCTGGGCTATTCCTGCAGTACTCCTCATACGGTGTCTTCATCCTTGGCGTATAATCCGGTTTGGCCCAATAAGTACGAGCCGTATCGGTGATTTCGCTATTGAAGCTAGTCAAAAGTGGGCAATGACTCAACGGCAATCCAAAATATATCTGGATTTGTACTGGTTCAAACATAAGCCTGTCTGTAATGAATTTTGGGCGAGGGTGGTGCAGCGGAATTTTCACGTATCTGCATTGATTCGTCCTTTGGATATGTGGAATCAAATATTGCCTGGGGGAGCCTTGCATCATCTTTCCATCCATGACCCCAGTTTCCGTGACATCCATGGATATTACGAGCAGAATGCCGTAAGAATGGAATTTCTCCCCGAAGAAGATACGTGGGCTAAATCTTGGTTGCACCAGCAGGGTTGGCAGGAGGGGGATCCATTTGTTTGCTTGCTCGTCCGGGACAGCAGTTACCTAGACAATACTTATCCAAATACCGATCCATCGCACGGATTGGGGATTCACTATGATCCCAAACTGGGATACGGATGGAACCATCTCAACTATCGCGATTCCGATATTGCAACGTATGTGCCTGCTATGGAATGGTTGGCGAATCAGGGTGTATGGGTGCTCCGTATGGGAAAGATTATGGCTAACCCTATCCCCAGCAACCATACACATATCATCGACTATGCATTCGATCCGGATAAAAGCGATTTTCTGGATATCTGGCTATTTGCCCATTGTGATTTGTGCATCAGTACAGGAACCGGGATAGATACCATTAGTGATAGTTATAGGAAACCAATATTGTTTCTGAACTTCATGCCACTTCGGGAAATGTTTTCATGGAGTAATGCCATGCACTTGCCAAAGAATTTGATCTGGAATGCATCAGGAACCCCCCTGAATTTGCGAGAGCAATTCAACGATTTTGGTGAGTATTACGACCGCAATGGCATCAGAATTATCAATCTTGCCCCTGAAGAGATTTTGGAAGCGGTACAGGAACGATGGCAGCGTATCCAAGGGACATGGATTGATACCGAAGAGGACCTCAAGCGCAATTCACGATTCTGGGAAATACTTAAAACACTCCCTGATTTTTATCAAAACCACGGCTGGATTCATCCGGAGGCCAGAGTGGGAGCGATTTGGCTCCGATCAAAGGGTGATGATTACCTGAAGTAAGAGGTCGGTAGCATTCTCAATCATATTCTGAAAATAGTATTATCGCTTTACTGGAAAAATCATCAGGGAATAAAAAATTAGGTGATTATGTAAGATCCCGTACCAACGCGATCTAATCCAACATCAAATCCACAAGGACCTCAAATAAATCTTTCTCACGATTATTGTATCTCCATTCCATCTCTTTGATGTAATAGAGGAACTTTTCTTTTGAGATACCATGATGTTTAATCAGCCTCTCTTTGGCGAAGGCCCAGAAACCCTCGATACCATTGATGTAGACTTTTCCCTGTTTGAATTTATACCGGTGATCGATATTGAGATGACGATACCCGCAGAACATAAGAGAGTCATAACCTCTCCATTTATCCGTGTAGACGATAGATCCTCGTCGAACTTTTCTCACGGTTTCCAACATTAGCGATTCAGCTTTTACATCATTCACAATACTGACTGAGACCTTTCCACCTCGTTCCAGAATACCAAACACGATGGTCTTGTGACCTGCACCTCTCCCTCGTTTTCCTTTTCTCCTCCCACCGAAATATGATTCATCCGCTTCAAGTTCTCCCTTAAGGAGCCTATCCGTACGAGCAAGTTCTTCAACCAGGACTTGTCGCAGGATCTCGTATGCCCCTAATGTTGTCTTATAACTTAGTGCAACATCTTTGGCAGCTTTCCGTGCAGAGACAGATAACTCGAATAGTTTGATGAGGGAAAGCCATTGGGAAGGGGAGATTCGAAGTTGGGTAAAACGGGTATCCTTGAGTGGTGAAAGATCTTTCCGACAGGATTTACATCTGACTCGCCAGCGTCCAATGAAGTAAAATTCTGATGATTTACAGATATCGCAGGTTGATTCCTTGCGCCTCTCCCAGAGATATTTCAGTGATACTTTATCATCGGATACCAACTTCCCGATCTCACGGAAATCCATATGTTGCATAGTCCCATTCCTAACTTATTGTTAGTGTGGGATCCTACACAATCACCAAAATTATTAAATTTTATTGGGCAAGAGCCTTTTTAATTTTAATTTTCAGATAATTGGGCAAATGATCAGATAGATAATAAATCCATTTGCCAAAACGGTACGGGATTTTATATCCAAACAGTTTAACTATGAAAATTTTTAGTTTTAAACCTTTGCCTGGGATAACAAAACGGGATCCGCATTTCCTACAGGTAATCTCAATCCTGGTAAAATTCGGAGGGTAATGGTAATTTTTATATTCTAAAATTTCCTTACAGAAAGGACAACAGACCTTTATCTCGTATCTATCATCCGTCTGGATATTTGATATGAGATTCGTATAATATCTTGGTATACCATAAGCCTCAATCAGATCATTTATCATTTGCTGGTATTCCTCGTCTGTCATGCCAACCGTGAAATTAATCGGAGCCGGGAAATCCTCTTTGGCCCGTTCTTCAATAAATTGTACCTCATCTTTAATGATACCGCGTTCAACGGCGTTTTTGTAAATATAGGATCCTTGGTAGAGAATAATATGCATCAGGCTGACACTGCCCCTGATCAAATCCTGATTATTCTTCCAATAATTCAATGTCTCTTGGTACGTCTCTTTGGTTTCGGCAAGGTCTCCGAAAATAAAATTACCCTGAACAGCCATACCGGCACGTTTGCATATACGTAGTGCGTTATCAATCTGTTCCGGAGTAATCTTTTTCTTCATGCTTTTCAGAACCGTGGCACTATAACTTTCCAGACCCAGACTAAAAAAATAACAACCGGCATCTTTCATTTCCTGTACTATATTCTCATCGAGGCCATCGACTCTCATCTGGCACATCCATTTCAATTTAAATGGGAGGGTAGATGAAAACTCCTTGATATTCCTGCATAATTCAGATAAGCGGTTTTTATCCTGGGTGAGTAACTCATCATAAAAAATGATTATATTTACGTTGTATTTCTTTACGGAATATTTTATCTCTTCAATTATATTCCTCACCGATCTCTGCCGGTACTTGTTTCCGATCGGATGATAACAGAACGTACATAAAAACGGACAGGAGCGGCTCGACACCATCACATATCCCCGGGGGTTATCAACTACGTCGAGGAATAAATTGTCACTTGGACGCATATGATCCAGATATTCCAAAAATCCCATCCCATCATAATCCGGCCATGGGAGTTGATCCAGATCTTTTATCGGTTTCCGTGTATTTGTGATCTTCACCGCATTTTCTGAGTCGTGATAGATTATACCATCCACCGTACCAGGATCATTATTGTTTTTTATGCAATCCAGCAATTCAATTATTGTTTCTTCTCCCTCGCCGATAACTCCAAAGTCCGGTTCTAACAACCTGAACATGATTTCTGGTTGACTGGAAATGAGTCCACCCCCCAGAATTATTTTTACATTTCCTGCATGTCTCCGGACAGATTCAACAACCGTCTTTACCTGAGGAAAGAACGGGGACAAACCCCCGGTAATAACAATTTGGTAATTGTTGTTTGCAATTTCATTTTTAATGAGTTCATCCACTGTCCCGTCAAGGTGATTCAGATTTAAAAACATCACCGAGTGGTTATCGTTTTTTAAAACAGCTGAAATGTATGCCAGCCCAATAGGAACATTATAATTAAAATTTGCTCTCTCTGCTTCCGTATCGCCTGCAAGCAATCGCTGGAATCGAACTATGATGATAAGACATTTCATTTAACAACCACAATATTTATCTATCTCACATCCTTAAAAAACTGTTTTCAGGATTTGGGACAGCAAAAATTCTTTGAATCCGACCTCTTGCACTCATCGATTATCGAGTCTTATTCTGCTGAGTCCATTTTTGGAAATCAAAAGTCCTTCCTACGAAAGTCGTAAAGAAAAATACGGGGATCGATTGGAGATAATTATTCGATTTCTCGAGGTTAAACGCCATCTGATAGATCCAAGATTTTTTTCTTTCGAAGTATATGCTGATACCTCATTTCCCATCCCGGGATCTGATAACCTTCGCTGGATTCCCGGCAGCGATAGACATGGGGGGAATGTCTTTTGTAACAACACTTCCGGCTCCAACGACACTTCCGTGACCTATGGTTACCGTCCTCAAGATCACAACATGGCTCCCGATCCAACAATTATCACCAATAAATATCTTTCCCGGAATGTATCCTTGTTCGATAATCGGTTTGTTCAGATCCATAAAGGAATGATTGTTCGCAAACATGGCGGTATATGCGCCAACAATACTTTTATCGCCAAGATGGATCGTTCCGTCCCCGGCTGCATCAAGCAGGACATTTCTTCCGAGATACACACCATCCCCAATAAATACACCCGCAGGTCGGAGAATAGTTAATCCTGTCATACTCTCAAATTTTCCGGAATATCCACCAATTACCTTCCGATAGAAAAAATACCTCAGTCGGGAAAAGAATGGATTCGAGGGGGCATTTGAAAGGAGATGTTCAGCGATTTCCCAGAGAAAGATCCTAATTGTCAAAATGTAACCCCCACAATTCAGAGAATCAGATCTGATTTATGACACTGCTCTAGTGGCTTCCATAACCGAAGATGTCCAATGATAAATCCATTATTGGACCGTTCCTGTTCCAAAACTGCTTTTTATTTACACTGCAGTTCATGGAGATCCAAGTTCCGGAAACACATTTTTCCATAATATCTTTTACAAACCCCTTTAATAAGTTTCACTTCTGTTTTCATGGATACCCCACCACTTGTTTCTCTGATCATTATGGAGAAAATTCTCCAAGGCATGTTTTACCGATGTAGCTATAAAGAGATATTAAGCATTATATCTTAAATAAAATGGAAGATGGATCCGAATAAAGCAGTTTTCCTTGATCGTGATGGGGTAATAACTCAGGATCCCCCACATTATGCCCATCGCATCGATCAGCTCACGTTAATCGAAGGCAGCGGATACGCGATAAAAATGCTGAATGATGCTCAGTTCAAGGTAATCGTTATTACAAACCAATCCGGTGTGGCAAAAGGAATGTACGAAGAAAAGGATATTAAAATATTCAACGATGAGATGGTCAGACAGCTTAAACATGTCAACGCCCATATCGATGCAATTTATTATTGTCCACACCATCCCGCAGCAGAAGTGCAAAAATATCGTATCGATTGCAATTGCAGAAAACCAAAACCCGGGATGCTTTTAGAGGGAGGGAGAGCATATAATATTGATTTTAACTCTTCTTTTCTCGTTGGCGATAAATGGTCTGATATTGAAGCCGGGCGCTCAGCAGGCTGCCGAACAATATTGGTAAAAACAGGTCATGGTAGTCAGGAATATGAAAATAAAAAGTGTCCAGTTGACTATGTGGCGGCAGATTTAGACGATGCAGTGGTAAATTTCATTCTCGGAACGAAAAGATAGAAGTGATAAGAAGCAGAGTTTTGAGGAAAGAGTTATTATGAAAATATTTCTTGATACCGCGGACATTGATCAGATTAGGAAATACCGTCTTATTATCGATGGCGTGACCACAAACCCCAGTATAATTGCTAAAACAAAAACAGAATATTCATTTGAAGATTTAATAAAGGAAATAACAAAAATTGTGCAGGGCCCGATAAGTGTTGAAATCATGAGCCTTGAATCCAGCCTGATGGTTGAAGAGGCAAAACAGATATCCCGGATTTCTCAGGATATTGTTATCAAGGTTCCTATGACAATGGAGGGTTTAAAGGCGACTAAACAATTAAGCCAGATGGATATTAAGACAAATGTCACGCTCATTTTTTCAGCCAATCAGGCATTATTAGCCGCAAATTGCGGGGCGACCTTTGTGAGTGTTTTTGTAGGCCGCCTTGATGATATTGGCCATAGCGGGATTGAAGTTGTCAGGGATACTGTCGATATTTTTACACGGCATAATTATCCGACACAGGTTATAACCGCAAGTGTTCGAAACCCAATGCATGTCCTTTCAGCAGCAAAAGTCGGATCTCATGTTGCAACAATCCCGCCAACAGTGATCGAATTAATGTGCAAACACAATCTGACTGATGCAGGATTGGAGATTTTTTTAAATGACTGGAAAGGAGTCAAACCATAACGATGTATTTTCTTCACAAAGCTTACCTGCAACAAGAAGCAGATAAATCCGGATCTCAGTTCAGTTCCCTATATGAGACTCTGGTGAATGGGATGCAACGTAGCTGCATACAATAAGAGGAGGTTCCGGATTGTCAGTTCCCAGAGACTCATTAAAAATAATGCGATATCTTTTCAGTCCCTTTAAAAGGACATTTGCATTGTATCTGCTGGCTGTTATCGCCCTCAGCGGGCTTGAAGTGTTCAGGGTCTCTCTGGTATACCCTATCATCAACTATGGTCTGGGGGTCCAGAACCAGCCAAAACTTCTGGATACATTTTATAATCATTTACTGCCATCGTCTCTCAATCCCTTTATCGCATCGGCAATACTTCTCATCTTGGTAACTATTTTCATCGCCGGTTTTTATGGAGTTGTGGCATATTATGGGGCATCTGTATTTGCCTCCGTCCGTGATTCGCTGGACAGACGGGTATTTGAAAAGATCACGAATAATCAATATAGTTATTTTGCAGGGAAGAAACAGGGCGATTTACTCTATATTGGTCAGGGCGCAATAACCGATGCCAGTAACGCTATAAGTGCAGGTATTGACTTTATGAGAGATTCTTTGACTTCTCTTTTTTATTTATTGTTTATATTTTACCTCTCATTCTGGCTCACGGTCGGATTAATAATCGTCGGAATGATATATGCATTTCTGGTCAAGAAATATTTGTTTTCAAAAATTTTCAGGAACAGTTCTGAGTTGACAAAAGCCTTCATGGAAAAATCAGTAGTCTACCAGGAGTTCATATCCGGAATCAAAACCATTTTTATAACCGATTCTCTCGGACTATTCAAGAACAAATATGATTCCGCTGTAAAGAAACTCCTGAAGGCCTATACAAATGTCTACGCACTTGCTAAACTGCCATTAATTGTCAATGATTTTATTATGTTTTCGATGATTTCGCTGGGTGCTATTCTTTTATATATTGTTACCGGAGGAAATTTCGTAGGATACATCGGAATATTCGGGACACTCATGCTTGCCCTGTACCGATTAATTCCTTCCGTTACCCAAGCCCAGAATGATTTTGCGGGGATTGTTCAGGCTCTTCCTGCACTTGCTCTTGTGTACGGTGAATTGATTGCAGATGACGATAAAAAAGATACTCGAAGCCCTCATGATAATAAACGAAGATTTTCGTTCAAGGACAAGATCGAATTCAGGAATGTATCATTCAGATATCCGGAGACTCATCAGGATACCGTTCATAATCTCTCGTTCGAGATTGGCAAAAACAAAAAAATTGCCATCGTGGGAAATTCAGGTTCTGGCAAGACAACTACAGCAAATCTGCTCGCCTTACTTTACAATCCCAGTGAGGGCGGTATTTTTGTAGATGGGATCAATTTATATGAATTCGAGCCTGCAGGTTACCTGAGGTCCCTTGGATATATTGGGCAGGAGACTTTTATTTATCATGCTACCATTAGGGAAAACATCAGATTCGGACTTGATCGCAGTGATCAGGAAATAATTGAAGCAGCTAAACTCGCTGATGCCCACGAATTTATCATAAACACCGATAAGGGTTATGAAACCATTATCGGGGATCAGGGGATGAAACTTTCTGGAGGGCAAAGGCAAAGAATAGCTATTGCACGGATTATCCTTCGGAATCCGGATATTTTACTGTTAGATGAGGCCACCAGTTCCCTAGACAATATTTCAGAGAAGAAAATTATTGATTCTGTTCAGAAGTTGTCAGAAAATATGACTGTTATAACCATAGCGCACAGACTGTCAACAATCCAGGGTGCAGATGTAATTCATGTCATGAGAAAAGGTGAGATAGTTGAAAGTGGGACTCATGAAGCATTGATCACCATGAAAGGTGAATATTACCAGTTATATCTTGGACAGGACCGGGAAACATATGATGCACCATTAGAAACATAGCGGGTATGGTGCAGAAATTCTTGCAATATTACCCGCGGGATGGTGAAGCAAAGATAACAGAGATCCCCCGGCGAGCTGGAAGATGCCGGATAAGGCTGATTGGGATTCAGGATAATTTTTGAGGTCTCCCGTATGACGAGGTTATACAGCCTAACACGCATGGTTTGATCTCAGTATTACAGTATCGATATCTGAAAAGTTACCCTGACCAAGCTAGGCCAGTTTCTCTCCTCAAAATAGGATCGAAAATTTCTAGATGTGCCCGGCGCAATCGAGGATCCCGCCGGTATACAACAGTCCGAGTGCCAGACACATACCACCATTCCCCCACAGACCGTATTCTAATTAAGAGAATAAGCATCGAATAACAGTCCCCTTCCACGATAACACTCATTATCGCGCGAACAACTCTGGTATCCTTCGATTTGTAAAGACCTTAAACCATATAACTCCCGGAAAAAATACATGAATAGGTGTTTGATGACAAACCAGGAACCCCTCCCCACCTGTTATCTCTGCGGAAGTACCTCCTGCAGCAGGATCCATGATAACATAAGATACAATCTGTCACCACGACCTTTTCGGTGTAATGTATGTGGATTTATCTTCCTGCACCCGAAAATGACTCCGGAGATAGAAAAAGAATTTTACGAAAAAACTTACAGATCTGTGTATGATCACCAAGACCCCGAAGATCTTTGGGATGCAAGTCTGCCGGAAGCAAAAAAACGTGTTTCAAGGTTTATAGACTTGTTTTTACCAGATACACGAGTTCTTGAGATTGGATGTGCATCCGGGTATTTCCTTTTTGAAGTCGAAGAAAAGGTAAAATCGGCTACCGGTGTTGAATTGACAAAAGAATATGTACTGTTTGCACGGGGAAGGGGACTCAACGTAAGAGAATCACTGGACGAAATCCCAGCTGGATCCTGCGATCTCATTTTCATGTTTCATGTTCTCGAACATATCGATGATCCGATCCATTTTCTTAAAGAATTAAAGAAAAAATTATCACCTTCAGGAAAACTGATCATTGAAGTCCCAAATGTAGAAGACGTGCTTGTTTCAGTATATAAAATTGAAGATCATCTCGACTTTTACTGGGAAATTGCCCATAATTACTATTTTTCAAAAACGACGTTAAAGAGGGTACTGGATACTGCAGGATTTCAGTCGATGATTTATCCATTACAGAGGTATGATCTATCGAATCATATGTATTGGATGCAGTATGGAAAACCCGGGGGGCAGGAGTATTACCACTCAATCTTCACCAAAACCCTCCTTGCAGAATACGAAAAATGCCTGAAAGACCAATTCCTCTGCGATACAATTTACGCGGTGGCAGAACAAAATTTCGGATCTTAATTAAAACCGTATCGGTTTTCTCTAGATGTATTGCCTGAATCCCTCTCTCATAAAAGACAGAATATTTTCTGAACTTTGAACTGGACAAAACCTATTCTGGAGAACCGCGGAAGAACAAATGGAAATAAAACGGTTGTTCCAATGGTGGAATATACTGACGAATAAAAGGAATAAGAATTAACTTAACTCAAAGAGATACATATGCAGGTGTGTTAGGATCATGGACGAAAATAAAAATCCATCGAAATATGTCGGAAATGAATTAAAATATATCGAGAAAGTGTTGAATTCAGAAAACTGGTCAGCCACCACCGGAAACTGGAACCAGGCTCTCGAAGGTGCATTTGCAAAAAGAATCGGGACTAAGTATGCGGTTTCGATGAATTCAGGAACCTCAACGCTACATGCAGCACTCGAGGCTGTCGGTGTGGGGCCCGGGGATGAAGTAATATCCCCGGCTCTCACCGTGATAATGGATAGCACGGCGACAATTCATGCGAATGCGGTGCCGGTGTATGCCGATATTAACGCGGAAACCTTTACTGTCGATCCCAAAGATATTGAAAGAAAAATTACGGATAAAACCAAAGCTATTATTCCCGTATCGCTGTATGGTCTTCCCCCGGACTATGATCCAATTTTAAAGATCGCCAGAAAACATGACCTGGCTGTAATCGAAGATAATGCCCAATGTTATCTGAGTACATATAAAGGAAGGATGGCCGGGACAATCGGCGATATGGCCAGTTATAGTTTTGAAAATACCAAACACCTTTCCTGCGGGGAGGGTGGCATCCTGATTACCAATAATGAGCAATATGCTGAGACTGCCAGAAAGATTGGGGGCCATGGCTTTAAAAATCTGAAGGCAAGTGAAGGGAGGGTAAGGCTCAATCAGGATATATTCCAGAATCCGAACTACAAACGACATGACACATTGGGATGGAATTACCGATTGTCTGAATTCAACGCAGCGATTGCGATGGCCCAGCTGGAAAGGATTGATGATCTTGTTCAGTTGAGGATAGATTCGGCACAGATCTTCATCGACATCATGAAACAATGCGATTACCTCATCCCGCAGAAAACACCGAAGGGATACACCAATTCATATTATACATTGGGAGTAGTCTATAACGGATTCAAGAACATTGGCGTTACATGGGAAGAATTCAGGAAAGCATATATCAACGCTGGCGGAGACGGAATCTACGGCGCGTGGGCAGTTCCGTATCTGGAACCGGTTATCGCAGAAAGGAAATTTGTGGATCGCTGCCCATGGGTCTATAACGAGGTGCAGTATAAAGCCGGATTATGCCCGGTTGTCGAAAGGATCCAGCCACTCCTAATGCAATTCAAGACCAATTATCGGGATCTGAATCTGGCACAGAAAAAGGCAGAGATCTTATCGGGGGTCATTGAAAAATTTTCATCGAGGTGAGGGGGACAATGTTCGACATCCATTTTTATATGCAGGCTCATGTCATCCAGAAACGGATTGATGCGGGGGAAAAATTTTCTAAAAACGAGTTGTTTGCGGAATTCGAGAAATTCCGCAGTAAAATTCCCATCGTTTACAACATCGAAACTACTAATGCCTGCAATATGCGGTGCGAGATGTGTCCCCGTACAACAATGATGACCAGACAGGTAAAAACACTGAAAAAAGATATCTTTGAAAAAATAATTGAACAGTTAAAACCCTTCACAGCACAGGAATGGATGATCTGGGAACGGTTCTGCGAAATCGAATATGGAATCTCTCCTAAAGACATGAGTGAGAACCATTTTTTCTTGCATATTATCCCAAAAGTTATCCAGTTACATGGGTATGGTGATCCTCTTCTCGATAAAAATATGGATGAGTACGTCAGTTTACTACATGACAAGGGATTTTCCTCCTATTTCAGTTGTAATCCTGCAAATATCGATATGGATGCAACCCGGAAAATGTTTGAAAATAATCTGGATTATATCAAATATTCACTTGAAAGCGTCTCGGACACCACCCAAAAAAAAATACGAGGTACAGCATCGGATTTTTCCAAATCCTACAAAAAGATCCTCGAATTACTTGCGCTAAAAAAAGAGTCGGGATATAAAACGACAATAATCATCACAATGCTCAACCTCAACAGGAGCGATCAGATGGATGATTTCGAGAAATTACAAGAGGCATTTGAGGGGAAGGACGTATATATCTACCTCAAAAGTGAAGACCAGCAGTGGTACAGGAAAGACTATCATGGGACTGCATCTATTCACTGGTCCGAAATCTGCAAGCATCCCTGGATGTCTATGACAATAAAGTCAAATGGTGAAGCCGCCATGTGCATGGAAGACTATAACAACGAGATCATCTTGGGCGATGCCTCGAAAGAATCGTTGTCTGACATCTGGAACGGGGAGAAATACCGCCGGTTCCGCTGGAGCCATTTTAATCAGACATCCGGGCTGAAATGCAAGGATCAGTGCGATATGCACCTTATTGGTGAATATTGCTGAAACCGGGTCTCTTAACACTCATTTTTCCTACGGCTTTATGTCTGTTTTTCAGGAATATTATAGAAGATTTTTGTGCGTGCCGTTTTGTCCAATCCAATATGGAACAGTGTTGCCGGGGCCATTCATCTTTCCTAAAGCGGTCACAGCGTCAGATCTTTACGGTGCCCTGATAGTTACCGATATCCTGTCGATTGCCTCAGGTAGAGACGAAAAAAGAGATATCAAAAACTAATATCAATAGGACTTACGCAGTTGGTTTCGACCGAAAGATCCAAGATTTAGTAACACCCATTCGAAGGTTAGACAAACCCGGAATGGAGAACGAAGCACGTGAATCCTCCGAAATGTACGAGCAGCAGTTTTGTCAATTTCCTCATATCAACGTATCAAGCCTGCTCATGTTCGGAGGCGTCCCGGTGTTTGGCCGACGAATCCGAGTCAATAGCCCATGATTCCGTCAAGCGTTTGCTGGAGAGGCGCCTCACCACA
>Ga0265297_10002954_pt1 | contig 32437 bp, 34 predicted proteins | sample Munlanlwell13791_FD_192502 | JGI IMG/M metagenome (GOLD analysis project Ga0265297, IMG submission 192502) | Leachate microbial communities from a municipal landfill in Southern Ontario, Canada - Leachate well 137-91 | ecosystem: Engineered > Solid waste > Landfill > Unclassified | place...
TTATTTATCTTCATTTTGCTGATTATTCCCCGATTATCTTGACCAACACCCGCTTCCTGCGCCGGCCGTCGAATTCCGCGTAGAAGATCTGTTCCCAGGGTCCAAAGTCAAGCTTCCCTTTAGTGACCGCCACTACTACCTCCCTGCCCATAACGCTCCTTTTCAAATGGGCGTCGCCGTTATCCTCGCCGCCGAGATTATGCCGGTATTTATCCTTTGCGTAAGGCGCGAGGCTCTCCAGCCAGCCGCTGATATCCTTATGCAGCCCAGGTTCATCGTCATTGATAAAAACGCTGGCGGTGATATGCATAGCGTTGACCAGGCAAAGCCCTTCCCTGATAGAGCTCTTAACCACCGCCTCTTCAACCTGAGGGGTAATATTGATAAATTCCTGCCTGTCTTTAGTATTGAACCAGAGGTATTCGGTGTGGGATATCATGATTTGTCCGGTGTATTTATTTGATCCTTTCCAGGATAAGTTTGTTATTTTTATTATCGAATCTAAAATTTAACCTGCTCAGAAAAGACATGCCCAGCACCCCGTCAAAAACAATACTCGCGTTATCGTCCATCAGGATCGCGGCCTCGACATTCTTCTCCTCCTGACTGTCGACTATGACGCTTTCCAGCCCGACATATCTGGCGCCGACCTCGCGGCCGTCGGCTACGCGCAGCTTGACTATCGGGGCTGCGGCATCTGGTTTTATATCCAGCTTATCGCCGGCAGCCTTGGATAAGACTATTATCGAAGCCCCGGTATCAACCAGCAGCGAAACAGCAACTTTTCTGTTCAACATAGCCGGGACCACAATATGCCCGGCCTGCCTGGCTGCTTCCAGGTCCTTAATGGGGAGTTGCGCCTTAAGCCTGGCCTCTTCCGCGCGCATTTTACGCTCTTCCGCCAGCGCCTGTTTCTTGCTTTCCCAACGCGCCTTAAGCTCGCGGCTTTCCGCGGCGGAAGAACGCTCAATGGAATCGATCTCAACTTTGTGGAATTTCACGGTACCGATATCAATATCCAGTTCCAGGGTCTTTTCAGTCTCTTCTTTTATTATACCTTTGATCTCCCTGCCGTTCTTAAGATAAATGGTGTCTGCCCGGCAGTAAGAGGCTATGCATAAAAACCACGCTAAAGCCATCAGAATAACCGTGAATTTTTTGGTCATGATCACTTGATCTTTCCCCAGAGCCAGAGTATAGCCTTGCCCAGGAGCCATATAAAAAAGCAAATAACCGCCAGAAAAACCGCCAGCCTTAAAAAAAGACCCATTACCGCCAATAGCGGATAAAGCAGAAAACTGATACTTGCCAATATGGCAAAAGCCGCCAAAGCGCTCAACCCAACCGCGAATGCCTTCATTTTTCGGCTCCTTTATGTTAATTTGACTATTACCATAAATCATACCACATCAAGAGGACTTTTCGAGGGATTTTATTCTCTCCTGCGCTCTCTGAATTAAGCCAAAATCAGCGCTTGCCGCGTTGCGGATAAAAAATCTATAATCATCCGCAGCCTCTTTTAACCTGCCGGTCTTTTCGTAAACGTCCGCTCTGGCAAAATAAGCCAAAGGCCCCTGCGGGTTTATTATGACCACCATGTTAAAATCGGCTAATGCCTGATCATAAAGCCTTTTTGCGGCATAGGCCACTCCGCGGTTATAATAAGCCTCGGTATCCTGAGGGCTTTTTTCGAGCACCCTGGAGAAATCCGCGATAGCCTCGTCATACCTGGACTTATGATAGCAAAGGACCATTCCGCGGCTAAAGACGGCATCGTTGTTCTCACCGTCCATCGATATCAATGCGCTGTAATCCGCGATAGCCTGGTCGTATTTGCCCGAAGAGATATATGCATCAGCCCGGTTAAAATAAGCGGCCTGATAAACCGGATCCATTTCTATCGCCCGGGAAAGATCCGCGATCGCCTGGTTTAAATTGTTCTTGTCGAAATAAGTTATACCGCGGTCGTTATAGAACCCAGCGTTGGCCGGGTTAAGTTCTATCGCCCGGTCATAATCAGCGATCGCCCGGTCATAATCCCCTTTGTAGGCGTAAACATTGCCCCTCATAGCATAGGCCTTGGGATAATCCGGTTCCAGGGATACAGCTTTATCGAATAAAACAAGCGCGTTATCCCATTGATCATTGTATCCGCTGTCTATCCCCCGGCAAAGCAAAACCGCGGTATCCGTTTGGATCTTCCGGTCTATCGCATCCTTGGCCACCTCTGACAACAGCCTCGCCGGGCCGTAATCCCTGCTGGCTCTCGGCACATATCCCAATTCTATCTTGGCCTGCTCAAAACTGCCCTGCAGGATATACTCCCGCCCCTTCCTTAGATAGTCTTCAGGCGCGTCCTTTCCCAAACAAAGGCGCAAATTAACCAATGTCAACACGAGGATCATCAGCCAGGTCTTCATATAAAGACTGCCTTTCTTCCGCTCAAACCTTGTTTTGATAAATACCCTGATAGCCGTTTTTTGTCTCTTTTATCTTCCAGAATGCCAGTTGCGCTATCCTGGCGTTTTGTTTAAGCTTCAAACCCCCGGAGTTATCAACGATCAGCAGAAACTCGCTTCTTCCTTTATACCCGGCATCCCATACAGCGGTCTGGGTAAAACATCCCATGCGCAAAAGCGAACTGCGGGGATAGGCGACCGCGATAAGATCATTGGGAATAGAAACAACTTCGTTAGTAGAAACTTTATACACCCCGCGGTTAAGAAACCACCATCCAAATTTATCATCCGGCTTATCCTTTATCGCGGCGATCTCTGGAGTCTGCGGCAGGATCCTTTCTTTATTGGAAAAATCCAGGCTGCCCTGGCCTTCAAACCTGAATATTTGACTGACGGTCAGATCAAAACCGTTCGGCGTCAATTGGGTTTCCAGATCCATATATCCTGAAACCAGCTCGTTTTCCCGGATCAACGCGCTTAATTCTTCTCTATTCAACATAAACGATCCTTTCCTTTATATTCATCCAGGATATGACGCATCGCTTCCGGGATAACAATAGGCTTAAAGCCGCTGTTGATATGCACAAGCGTGGTCTTCGCGCAAGCCACTGCCCGGCCATTCTGATTGATCATCTGATGTTCAAAGGTAATGCGCGCGGCGGAAATTTCCGTTATACGCGCGTTTATATCCAGGGTATCGCCGTAAAACACCGGGGATGAAAAATCCAGTTCCTGGCGGATAACCGCAAAAAACCGCCCTTGCGCTATCAATTGCTTCATATCTATGCCAGCCCGGGCTAAAAGATCCGTGCGCGACTCTTCCAGGAACTGCAGGTAGCTGGCGTGATAAACCACTCCGCCGGCGTCAGTATGATGGTAATATATTTTTACTTTCATTTATTGCCTCACCCGGTTAACCTGGACAACATCGCTTTCTTTTGGTAAAAAGACAACCGGGCCTTTCTGACCATTCTCGAAAAAAATTCTATGGAATTATCATATGTTTCACGGTCCACCGGGAAAGGGGTGGCGTCTTTGCCCCCGTGCGCGAAAGAATACCGCGCCGGATCCTCATAAGAAGGCCTTGCTCCATAGACCACCTCCGACACCAGGCTTAACGCCCTCATTGTTTTGGGGCCGACCCCTTGCTGGGCCAAAAGCTGTTCATAACTTTCCGGCTTTACATCGCAAACTTTAGCCAGTATTTTTTCCAGGTATTTACTCTTGGAGAAATCCTCGGTCAATACCGGATGCCGGGTAAACTCTTTGTTCTCCAAGCGAAGCAAGGTAGTCCGGACTCCCGCGCTTTGCACAGAGACCATTTTGGACAGATCAGAAGAATGCCTGCGGATCACTTCGATCTCCTTGATCAGTTTACTATACCCTCCCTGGACAAGGCCGGTGCTGGTTTTACGCGTATCCGCGCTTTTGCGCGCAGTAAGATCCAGAGAAGGCGTTCTGACCTGGGAAATGATCCCGGAATGCGGCTCGCACACCAGATCGGTGATCTTCTCCGAATACCAGTGATACCTGCGGGCGGTAAGATTAGACGTATTCATTCCCTGCTGGACCACTGCCCAGGCGCCGTTGCGGGAAAAAAAGAAACTGTGATGGTAGATCTGGAACCCGTCCTGGATCAAAGCGCTGTCCACCTTTGCCGCCATCCGGGAATTATACACCAGGCCGTCCACCCGCGGCTGGGACAGGCTCAATACCCCGCCCCAATCCTGTATCTCATCAGGCGTCTTGCGGGAAGTTTTGCCTTTCCCCCCGCAGATAAATACGCCCATTTCCCGTTCATGACCGCGGATAGCTTCTTTCAGGGCCGCGGTAAGTATGGTGGTCAGCCCCGAGGCGTTCCAGTCAAAAGCCAAAACAGTGCCCAGAGACTGGAACCAGACCGGGTCGGATATCCTGCGGATGAACTCGTCCGGCCCGTCTTCCTGTATGATCACCCAGGCCATTTCCCGGCCAAGCGAGACCATGCGCTCAAAAAGCCATCTTGGGCATTTGCCGCTGTCCAAGGTAAATGTGGCTACGCCTCTTTGGATCATTTATTTTTCAGCCTTTTTTCCAAAACAGGGATACTTTTCCTTGATAAAAGATATTTCTGTATCCGCTCCTGGCGGCTCAATTCAGGCTCATCCAATACGATCTTCCGGTTCAACTCCTCCGCCAGGCTATTGACTTTAAGTTTGAATTCCACATCATCCATCTGACGGACACTGTCTATCGCCCGGGATATCTCTTCCCTGACGATATCATCCGGATATAACTTTTTACACGTAGGCATATTATCCTGCAGCTCTTCGATCTTCGCCGCTATATAACCGTATTTTTCATCAGCGTATCTGGCTGCGGGGATCATCCTGGCCGAAGCAAATATGGGCACAAGATACATCGCGCCGTCTACCCCGCCTATAAAGGTATCCGTGACTATCGGGATTATACACGGGATATATTTGTCCAGGGCGACAAGTTGAAAATCCTTCAGTCTTTCCTCCACTGCCGCTATCCCCTCTTTTATCCGGCCGTTCAGCCTGAAGAAAAGCACATTGCTCCGCCGGATCTTCTGGATGCACGCGTCGACCAGCTCTTTATCAGGATATACCCTCTTAGCTTCAACCTGCCGCTTGATCTTCCTGCCTATGGCGCGCATCTGGCTGGAATACCGGCTGAATTCCGCGTATACCTGACTGCGCGTCCCCTCTATTTCCCGGGCTTGGCGGATAATAAACTCAAGCTGGTCACGCGTCAAGTCGAGATTATTTAAAAGATTGATCACTATTATTTCTTCTTCTAAAGACCTCGTTTGCGCATCCCGGATATCCGGGATGTGCTTTATCTTATCATTCCGGCTCTCCTGGGAATACGCCGGCAGGATAAAAATTAACGCATAAATAACCAACAAACTGAAAACTACGGCCTTGGATCTCACTACCCCTCCTATCTGTGATACTTAACCCCGATCATTTTACAATATCTTTTTATGCGGCATATACCGCAGCGCGGCGAAACCGGCAGGCATATATTCTGGCCGAAAGCCACTAAAATAGTGTTCAATTCTATCCAGTATTTCCTGGGGATTATTCTGGCCAGGCTAAATTCGGTATCTTCGGGATCTTTAGTTCTGACCCAACCAAGACGATTGGATATCTGGTGAACATGGCTATCCACGCAAATAGCCGGCATACCGAAACCCAGGCCCAGCACCAGATTGGCGGTCTTCCGGCCGACCCCCTTAAAACCCAAAAGAGTATCCAAATCATCCGGGACCTTGCCGTTAAACTCAGCGCAAAGCCTTTTGCTTAACTCGCGGATAGCTTTGGCCTTAGTCCGGAAAAATCCTACGGGATAGATCAATTTCTCTATCCTGGAACAACTCAGGCGAGCCATGGCCCCGGGATCATCCGCGGCTTTGAACAACCGTCGGCAGGCTTGGGCCGTAGTTTTGTCTTTAGTGCGCAGGCTTAAGATACAGGAAACCAGCACCAGAAAAGGGTCTTTTTTTTCAGCGACCAGCGTGACTATCGGGACAACGAGGCCTTTTACCTGCTCTCTGGCCAGCCGGATTATCCTGACAATCCTGTCCATGGGGATCTCGATCTTATTTTATACGCGCACTGATGGTCGTTTTTCCAGTGTTTATGCACTATGTCGCGGATAGGCACGCAATTAAACGGATGTCCGGCTCTTGACTTATGCTCTCCGAGCCTGGATTCATATGTCCCGCAGTAAAATTTACCATCCGCGCCTTTCAGAAGATGCTCGCAGGGATCTTCAAACGCCCCGCAGCACGCCCCGCAACGCAAACATAACGCCTCCCAGTCTTTTTCCCGGGTTATCATATACTTCTCGTAATCCCCTGCTGTAGATTGTCCGGTCATAAGCGCCCTTAAGATATCCCGGAAAAGGCTTTTTCGACCAATCGCTTATCCGGAGGATTACTGCACAGGCTGAATAAAGGCACTACGAAAAACGGGACGATCATCGCTATAGTCGCCGAGATCGGGGATTTATCCGGGCCAAGGATAAAAAACAGGCTGACCGCGATAATCAATCCGCTGGACATTCCCGCTTTCACGCCCAGACGCGTAGTCCTTTTCCAGTACAAGCCGTAAATAAACGGGGCCATAAAAGAACCGGCGACCGCTCCCCAGGACAAAGACATCAGGGTAACGATAACGGCAAAATCATACCTGGCGATAAAATAGGAGAATACCACGAATATGCCGCTTAAAAAACGGATCATCAAAAGCGAGTTCTCTTTGGAAATCCTGGGATTAACATGGCCTTTATACAGGTCGATGGAAACCGCTGAAGCCGACACCAGGACCAGGGATGAAAGCGTGGACATGGACGCGGATAACACCAAAAGCAATATAATCACCATCAGCCATCCCGGCATATGAGTCGTCAACAGATCAGGGATGATCATATCAAAAGCCGGTTTGCCGTTCACTATAGGCAGTTTGTCGTAGAAAATATGCGCCATAGCGCCGGTAAAATAAGCGGCAAAAGTAATGACCAGCGCGAATATGGTGGTAACGATAGCGGCTTTGTAAATACGCTTCTCATCCTTTATAGCGTAGAATTTCTGGACCATCTGAGGCATCCCCCAGGTACCGAAAGAAGTCATAAAAACCAGCGAGACCAGGAGCCAGATATTCGGCTGCTTTGCCAACGGCACATGTTGGGGATATCTGGCGATTATCTCTGAAATAACGTTAGGATATCCGCCGGCTTTATTGATCAGGATGCCCACCATCATCAGCGCGCCGAACAACATTATTATACCCTGGATAAAATCGGTCAGGGTAACCGCGAAATATCCTCCCAGGATCAGATAAACCCCGGTGATCAGGATCATAATGAATAACGCGGTATCATAGGGGATATTGAAATTCGCCTGAAAAAGATGCCCCAGGCCTTTAAATACCGAGGCTGAATACGGGATTAAAAAAACAAAAATGATCATAGCAGCGATCATCTTGATATATCTGCCCTGAAAGCGTTCGTGCAGGAATTCCGGCATAGTCATCACGTCCAGGTTCTGGGTCATCCTGCGGGTCCTTTTGCCCAGGACCATCCAGGCAAGCAAAGATCCGATAAAGGCATTGCCCAGGGCAATCCACAGCCCCCCGAGCCCGAACCCCCAACCGATCTTACCGGCGAACCCGATAAAGATGACTGCCGAGAAATACGAGGTCCCATAGGCAAAAGCCGAGAACCAGGGCCCGATAGTCCTTCCTCCCAGAAAGAAATCGCCGATAGTGGAAGTCTTGCGCATCCCCCATACGCCGATAATCACCATTGCTGCCAGAAAGATTACCAGAGGCAAAACCGCGCACATAAATCCTCCTTATAAGTTATTGGTGCTTACCCCCCTTACTTATCCAGCTTTTGTGCCTTTTTTAATATCGTCCCGATGGAAAGGACATCGAATACGATAAAAAAATTCCCCGCCATATCTTTTGTTTTATCCTTAAAATGAGCCTCCACCAGAATGGTCTCTTCAGGTTTATCTTTATGCAATCCTGAAAATATCAGGTTTATCACGGATTTAGCCGCCCCGCTGGACAAAGTCACGGTAGAAGGAAATGCCGATATGCCGGTGATCGCGCTTAGCGCCGAAAGATACGCGTTGACCACGATATTACCGATCTCTTTTAGAGCGGATATCCCGACTTCGGTCAGAGCGCTCGGACTGTCCTGGCGCAGGCCCAGTAAAATATCCAGCAAAGAGAATGCGTCCTGGGATGATAATATCATCACCGCATTCCCCCTCACCCCTCCCCATATCTGCACATGCACTCCGACAACCGGCTCTTCAGGATCAACCTTTAACTTCCCCGGCAGCGCGGAAATGCCGACCACCTTCATATCAGGCAGTTCCAGTTCAATCCTCCTGCCCAGGATCTCAGCCAAAGCAGTGGTAGCGTTCCCCGCGCACATATTGCCGATCTCCTTCAAAACATCCTGCTCTATCGCGTCAAACTCAATCTTGCCCATTAATCCCGCCTTTCTTCTTTTAGGATCCTCACCGCCTGTTTAAAACCATCTGCCCGGGTCTTGATCTTGCCGATAGCCTGCAACTCTTCCAGCCGGGATAACAGCCTGCCGATCAACGCCGACGGCTCCAACTTAAAATGTTCGATCAGATCATTGCCGTTAATGAGGCGCTTTTGCTTTGGTACGTCCTGTTTACGGAAATATTCCCTGATCAACCCGGGAATAACCCTTTTATAACGTTTTCGGATCTTATCCAACAAAAGATAGCCCTGAGTAGCCCGCTCATCCGCCTGGGACAACAAAAGCACGCTTACCGCCTCATCCCCGGCGTCGCGAAAGAACCGAAACTTCGCCCTCGGGGTCAATACAGGGTTAGTGACCATATACCCGGGCCGTAAATGCAAAAAAACTATTTTCCAAAGCATCCGGACCTCTTCCCTTGAAAGTTTCAGGGACTCCGCGATCCTGTGGGCCATTGACGCGCCAAGGCGCTCATGGCCGTGAAAAGATATCTTGCCTTTCTCGCGCCTGAACGTTTTTGGTTTGCCGATATCATGCAAGAGCCCGGCCAATATAAGCAGATCGCGCCTTTTGCGGCCGGAGGAAATATCCCGCTCCAGATAATCCGCCATATCTTTACTGCGGGATATCCTTTTAAGCAACAGCTCCAGGTGCCTTACCGTATCCAGGGTATGCCTCCAGACGTCAAAGTGGTCCTTGCCGCCCTTCTTTAACCTGCGCATCGCCTTTATACCGGGGATCAGAATATCCAGCAGCCCAGCGGTGTCAAGCATAGCGATGCCTTGAAAACTCCTGCTGCTGGCCAGGATCTTAAAGATCTCATCGCGGACCCTTTCGGCGGCAATTCCGGTAAGTTTATTCTTTACTCCGGACATTGACTTCAGCGTATCTTTGTCTATGCGCAGGCCAAAAGCCGCGGACAGACTAAAAGCCCGCAGGATCCGCAGGGGGTCCTCCTCAAAACTTTTCTTATTCACCTGCCGGATAGATCCGGCTTTCAGGTCTTTCCTGCCTGACCAGGGATCAATAAGAATATCTTCAAACGCCTTGCCGGAAAACGCGTCTTCCATCTCGACAGCCATGCTATTAATGGTAAAATCCCGATGCAACAGGTCAGCTTTAAGATCCGCCCCCTTAAAGTCAGAAAAATCCAGGGTGCAGATATTGCCTTTCATTTTTTTCACCACGCGGCCTGAGCCATGCTCATCATCCAGGAGCACAAAACCCGCTTTCAGCCTGCGGCTAAGCTCCCGGGCGAACTTTATTGCGCCCTTCTGAATGCAAAAATCAATATCAGGATTTAAACGTTCCCGACCCAGGAAAATATCGCGCAAAACACCGCCGACGATATAAAGCCTGGCTTTCTTCTCCCTTGCCAGGCTTAACACCTCTTTCAACAGCTCTTTATTCTTATTGAACCAAACGGAATAATTCTTCATGCGCGCCTATATTTTTATGATCCTGGCGGTTAAACCGGCCAGATCGACAATAGCGGCCGTGGATTTACCGGAAATCCAGCCGGAGCATTCTCCTGGATTAACCACCAGTTTATCCTTTAACTTGGCTAACTCAGGCTTGTGAGTGTGGCCGAAAACCACCAGGTCTGCTTTTTCTTTTTTTATCTCCAGGGACTGAGGATCATGCAGCAGCGTGATCTTGCGGCCAAAGAGCTTTAACCTGTACGGCGGCTCTTTTATCCGGTTCATAGATTTAGCGGCTAACCCTTTTTTCTCCCCGTCATTATTGCCGAATACCCCCAGCCAATCGCAGGATAAAGCGTTCATCTTGTCGATAGTAAAGGGCGCGACATAATCGCCGGCATGCAGGACAAAATCCACTTTATTTTTATTGAAAAGGCTGACCGCGCGTTCCAATTTCGGGAGGTTATCGTGGGTATCCGAAATAATGCCTATTTTCATTTCCCCTCTTTGAACATCTCCATCTGTTTCAACACTGATTCATCCGCGAATATCGGGGCGCGCGCGCGTACAGCCAAGGCAATGCTATCGGACGGCCGCGCATCGACGCATTTTTCATCTCCGGCTGAAGTCTTCAAGACTATCTTGGCGTAAAAAACATTGTTCTGGAGCCTGTCGATAAGGATACGCTGTATCCGGCCCCCCATCTCGGTTATCACCGAGTAAAGCAGGTCGTGGGTTATCGGCCGGGGCGGCTTATCCCCTTTTATCTTCGACCTTATGGCCGCTATTTCATTAAGCCCGATCACGATAGGCAGTATCCGTTCGCCTTGCTTTTCCCTCAACACAATTAGCTGCCCGTGCTTCTTTTCGTCGATAACGATCTTATTCAACTCCATCTCTACCATTAGCAAACCCTTATTTCTTTTTCCTGGACTTCTGCTTTTCCTTGTTCAGCATAACCTTCAGTTCGGTCATGAACTGTTCCACATCCCTGAACTGCCGGTAAACCGAGGCGAACCTCACGTAGGCCACGTCGTCAAGGGACTTCAGCTTCTCCATCACCAGCTCTCCGATCCTGGTCGATGGCACTTCCCTGCCGGTTTTTTTCTGCAGGGCCCTTTCCACCTGGATAACGATCTCTTCCATCTTATCGATGCTCACCGGCCTCTTCTCGCAGGCCTTAATGATCCCGGCTAGTATGCGCTTGCGGTCGAACGGCTGGCGGCGGCCGTCTTTCTTGATCACCATAAGCGACGGCTCCTCGATATATTCATAGGTGGTAAAACGCTTGCCGCATTTCAAACACTCGCGCCTGCGTCTTATCGCCCGCTCATCCTGGATCGATCGGGAATCCACCACCTTATCCTCTTTATGGCCGCAAAACGAACATCGCATATTTTCACCCGTTATTTTTTTAGGATCCTGAATTTTATCTTCGCGCTTTTTAAGAAATCCATAGCCAGTTCGTCCGGATACCCCGCGGAAACCACCACCTCTTTTATGCCGGCGTTGATCAACATCTTGGCGCAGATAACGCAAGGCTGGTTGGTGACATAAAAAGTGCTGCCTTTGACGCTTATCCCGTATAAAGAAGCCTGGATTATGGCGTTCTGCTCGGCGTGCAGGCCGCGGCAAAGCTCATGGCGCTGGCCCGAGGGGATCTTCATCTTTTTTCGCAGGCATCCTGTATCCAGGCAATGCGCCACTCCGCTGGGCGCGCCGTTATACCCGGTAGCCAGCATCCGTTTATCCTTAACGATCACCGCGCCCACATTCCTGCGCAGGCAGGTGGAACGCTGGGAAACCAGATGGGCGATCTGCATAAAATACTCATCCCAGCTTATCCGGGAATGTTTCTTTGCTTTAGTGTTTTTCTTTGTCATTAGCGCGCCTTTTTTAATATCAGCTGATATTACCCTTAAGCTCGGGATACATCGGGAACTTACGGGTCATCTTGATCACTTCTTTTTTGATCTCTTTTAGCTTATCCGGTTGATCCCTGGATACAATAGCCTGGTCGATAAGTCCGGCCAGCTCGTCTATCTGCGGTTCTTTTATCCCGCGGGTGGTGATCGCCGGGGTGCCGATACGGATACCGCTGGTCTGCCCCGGAGGCAAAGGATCGTAAGGTATAAGGTTCTTATTCAGAGTGATGTTTACCGACTCCAAAAGGATCTGAGCGCCTTTTCCGGTGATCTTCTTGTTGGTGAGATCGACCAGGAACATGTGATTATCAGTTCCTCCGGAAACGATCCTGTACCCCTTTTCCTGCAGTTTAGCAGCGAACCTGCGGCTGTTGATCACAATCTGCTTCTGGTATTGTTTAAAGGCATCCCCCTGGGCCTCTTTGAAGGCCACTGCCTTAGCCGCGATCACGTGCATCAAAGGCCCGCCCTGCATACCGGGAAAAACAAAAGAATCAATGGCCTTGCCGAACTTTTCTTTGGCCAGGATGAACCCCCCCCTAGGCCCGCGCAATGTCTTATGCGTGGTCGAAGTAACGAAATCCGCGTATGGCACAGGCGACGGATGGACCCCTGCGGCAACCAGGCCCGCGATATGAGCCATATCCACAAACATAAGGGCGCCGGATTCATCGCAGATCTGGCGCAGTTTTTTAAAGTCTATCTCCCGGGAATAAGCCGACGCGCCTGCCAGGATGAATTTCGGCTTGTGTTTCATCGCCAGCACCCTGATATTGTCGTAATCAATGGTCTCGGTTTTCTTATCCAAACCATACGGAATGGGATTATAGAATGTCCCCGAAAAGTTATGCCTGAGCCCGTGGGAGAGATGTCCTCCGCAGGCCAGGTCCATAGCCAGGAAAGTCTCCCCCAGTTTCATACAGGCAAAGAAAACAGCCATATTCGCCTGCGTGCCGGAATGCGGCTGGACATTGGCGTATTCCGCCTTGAACAATTCCTTAACCCTGCTAACCGCCAACTCTTCGGTCTTATCCACGAATTCACATCCGCCGTACCATCTGCGGTGGGGGTATCCCTCGGCGTATTTATTGGTCAATACCGAACCCTGGGCCTCCAATACCGCCAAAGACGTAATGTTCTCTGAAGCGATCAACTCCAGGTTATCCTGCTGCCTGGCGATCTCTTCCTGGATCGCTTTATATATTTCCGGGTCAACGCTCTTTAAATGTTTCATATCCTTCCACCTCTTACTTTCCTTTCTATAGCCTTTATTTTATTCAACCGCCTTATATGCCTGCCGCCTTCGAATTTCGTATTCAACCAGGCGGATAATATTCTTTTGGCCAGCCCTTTGTCGACAAAACTCGCCCCGAGTACTAGGACATTGGCGTCATTATGCATGCGCGAAAGCTTGGCTGTTTTAAGATTAAAACATAAAGCCGCCCGGACGTTCGGAAGCTTATTAGCCACGATAGAATTGCCGATCCCGGATTTGCAGATAAGCACGCCTTTTTTATACCGGCCGAGGGAAACCTCTCTGGCCGCGGCGTACGCGGTATCCGGATAATCGCAGCTATCCGTAGAATACGTCCCCGCGTCCTTTACCGTGAAGCCCTTCTTCCCCAGATATCCCTTGAGCTCTTCTTTTAGATAGAACCCGCCGTGATCCGAACCAACGACTATTTTTTCCATTTTATATTCCCTTAGATTATGCGGCTGACCTTATCCACCGCCTCTTTTATTACCCCCATGGTATACTCGTAAAAATCCCTCGGCCTGCCGATAGGGTCTAAAATATCCAGATCATTGTCCTTTACCTGGGCGAACTCTTTCAAAAGAAAAAGCCTGCTTCTTACTTCCGGGGCCTGCTGGAGGATACGCGTTTCATGTAATTTCTCCATAACCAAAATGATATCCGATCTGTCGAGCATCTCCACGCTCACCCTCTGAGAACGATGGCCGGAAACATCTATGCCTTCGCTTTTCAAAACCTCTCTGGTTTCCAGGCTGGCGCCCAAACCATCAGCCATCATCAGGCCGGCGGATAATACCTCTATATCCTGCCTGCCGGAATCTTTAAGTTTCTTGATCAAAAGAGCCTGGGCCATTACCGAACGGCAGGAATTCCCGGTGCACACAAAAAGAACGGTCTTTCGCTTTACTGTTTCGAATATCTGATCTTTCTTTATATATCCTTCCCGCAATACAGCTATCGGGTCAACTGTCAAGTCCACTACTGTTGATTCCACGCCCAGTTGAGCCGGGCCGCAATCCAAAACCAGATCCACTTTGCCGTTCAGATCTTTTATCGCCTGCTCAAAATTCACTGGCGCCGGGCTGCCGGAGATATTCGCCGAAGGACAAACCAGCGGAACTTCCGCCAGATTTATTATCCTTAAAGCGATTTTATTATCCGGCATGCGTATACCTATGGTCCCTGCGTTCTTTGCCCGGAAGATCATGGTCAAAGGACCGGGCCAGAACCTGTCCATCAATTTATAGGCGGCCAAAGGCACTGCCATAACAAAATCTTTTAACCGCTCCCGCCTGTCAATGTGCAATGAAAAAAATTTGTTCTGCGGCCGTTTTTTTACTTCCCAAAGCCTCTTAATGGTCTTTTCATTATTGCTGTTCGCGGCTATGCCGTACACAGTCTCAGTGGGGATAACAACTAAGCCGCCTTCCCTAAGGATATCCGCCGCCTCAACCAGCGCTTTTTCATCAGGCTTGGCCGGATCGACTTTTATAATCTTGGTAACCATATCTAGAACTGTTTATACCTTAAGTCTTATCTTAAGGACCTTGGCCCGCATATCTTTTTTATAACCGGACATCTTCTGCCGGATCTTCTTATCGCTTGTTCCCAGGATCTGCAAGGCAAAAAGCGCGGCGTTCTTCGCGCCGGCTGAGCCGATAGCCATAGAAGCAACCGGAATTCCTGCCGGCATCTGCACTGTGGATAAAAGCGAATCTAATCCTTTTAGCGACCTTGTCTCAATCGGTATCCCGATCACCGGCAAGGTTGTATGGCTGGCGATCACCCCGGCCAAGGCGGCTGCCCCGCCCGCTGCGGCGATGAAAACCTTTGTCCCTTTTTCCGAAGCCTCTTCCACATACCGTTCAACATCCTGGGGAGTGCGGTGCGCGGATAAGACCCGGATATCAAAACCCACTCCAAAGTCCTTTAAAACATCTACCGCTCCCTGTAAAGTTTCCATATCCGACTGGCTGCCCATTATTATGCTGATCGCTTTGCTCATTTATCCTCCTGCTATAATGCTTTAGCGCCTATATCCTTGCGGAAATGCATGCCCTCGAAATTTATTTTCTCCACAGCCTGATAGGTATGGAGGATCGCCTCTTTTATGGAATTACCCAAACCGGTCACTCCCAGAACCCTTCCGCCGTTGGTCAATATCTTATCCCCGGACTTCTTAGTCCCGGCGTGAAACACCACAGAGTCTTTCATCAAAGCGGCCTTATCCAAACCAAATATCTCTTTTCCTTTTTCATAATCTCCCGGGTATCCTCCGGCAGCGCAAACCACGCAAACGCACGCCCGATCATCCCAACTCAATCCTCCGGAACGGATTATTTTATCCAATTTACCGTTGGCTGTTGCCAACATCGCTTCCACCAGGTCGGATTTAAGGCGCGGCAGTATGGCCTCAGTCTCCGGATCACCAAAACGCACGTTAAACTCTAAAGTCTTAGGCCCGTCTTTAGTGAGCATTACTCCGGCGTAAAGGATCCCTTTATATTCTATGCCTTCTTTAGCCAGGCCGTCAATGGTCCGGTTGATTATCTTTTCCTGTATCTCCTGGAACAACTCCGGCGTAACTACCGGAGCAGGCGAATACGCGCCCATGCCGCCGGTATTCGGCCCGGCATCGTTATCAAAGATACGTTTATGGTCCTGGCTGGAGACTAAAGGAATTACCTGTCGCGAATCAGTCAAGACCAGGATCGACGCCTCCTGGCCGCTCAGGCATTCCTCAATGATCACTTTATTACCGGACGAGCCAAAAGCCTTTTGCTCCATCATCATGGCCACCGCTGCCTTGGCCTCATCAACTGTCTTAGCCACAACCACGCCCTTGCCTGCTGCCAGGCCGTCAGCCTTGACCACGCAGGGAGCGCCGGTCTTTTCAATATATTCTTTAGCCAGGCCGGCATTATCAAAGATCTTAAAGTCCGCGGTAGGGACTTTATACTTGGCCATTATTTCTTTGGAGAAGACCTTGCTCGCTTCCAGCTGGGCCGCTTTTTTGTTCGGTCCGAATATCGCTAACTTGTATTTAGCGAATTCATCGACTATCCCTAAAGAAAGCGGGACTTCCGGGCCGACAACAGTCAGGTCGATCTTTTCTTTGCGGGCAAAGTCCAGCAATCCGGCAACATCATCAGCCTTAATATCTATGCACTCGGCCAAACCGGCAATGCCGCCGTTTCCCGGAGCGCAAAATATCTTATCGCATAATTTCGACTGCGCTATCTTCCACACCAGCGCATGCTCCCTTCCCCCCGCCCCTATCACCAATATTCTCATTTTATTAATCTAATTAATACTTTGCGTCCCTTGTTTAATATGATACGCAATGCCTTTTTTCTCGCAAAACTTAATTACAGAAGACGCCAAACAATTATAAAATTCTTTCGTATATTTAAACTCGGAAGACTTTACATTGTAATTCAAACGACCAAAAATAATCTTATCCACAAAAGATATAGCTTTTAATATATCTTTCAATTCTTGCTTAACTAAATTAGGAGTTGGATATGGCTCCATACTAACCCAGGTCTTAAATCCTTTTTTGTGCAAATGTTTCAGCGAAGCAATTCTGTCTTTAAAACTTGCGGAATTGGGTTCGAATTCATTCCTAAAATCCTCATTCAAAGAAACCAAAGTTATCCCATATTCATTATTTTTACTAATTCCATTACTGTCCGCCAGTTCCGAAGGATAAATCCCTTTGGTTAAAACGGTACAACGAATATTGCTTTTATTAAGCTTATCTATGATTTTCAGACTCATTTCGCCTACAGATTTCTGCTTGTACATAAATGGGTCTGTTGAAAAACACAAATGAACATATTTTATCTTCTTTTTGTATTTAGGTATTTCTTTGTCGAGCAATTCTAGAGCATTTGAAACAATTTTAGGTTGGCACCATTCCTCATATGTTTTTACAATACCACATCTTTTTTTCATCATATACGCATAACACGGATATTTGCAACCATGGGAACATCCTTCAACATGGTTTAAACAAAAATCTGCATATTCCACTTCACTTTTATAAAGTAGCGATTTACGTTTAATGGTTTGCATAATTAGAAAAATGTTTTCTGTCCGCTCGGATCGTTCTTTATAATACTATTCCATATTTTCTGGGCGAGCGCATTCTTTGAGGCAAGAATTAAAACATACAGATCAACTTCTTTAGTATTCTTAACAGGCACAGTGGGTAACCCAGCATAAATGTTGTTCTTAGGCGGAAATAATTTCAAACCATTCTCCGGGTATCCAATCGACTTAAGTTGATCTTTAAAAATATTTAATAGCACATTAAACACATTGTTTTCTTGACCTTTAATTTTTTTGCGCCATTCTGTTGTCCCTAAGAATTCGTCCAAGATCGTATCAGTTCCTTTTACCCAAGTAGACAAATTGCGTTTAATCGCCCCTATAGGAAAATGTATCAACATATCCATCCTATCTAATTTGGCCAATTCTTTAAGTGTCGTGAACTTTAAGCCGTCAGGGCCAAAAGGATCGATAAACGCGAAATGATACCGCCAATGCTTTTTTAATAACTCGGAAACAAGCTGTTTAGTTAAAACATTGGCATCACCGTGCCGAACATGGAAAAAAGTTTTATTCCCAATTCTTTTCTTAAGTGCATCAACGTTATCAGCGTTGATATCAAAATAAAATAATTCATTAAAAGGAGCTTCGTCTCTTTTTAATGCACGAATCCCCCCACTATCAATTTCTTTATTTTCTTTTTTAATAACACATTTTCCAGGGCCAGAGAACAAATCTATGAATATTGCGTTCCCCTTATCCGCGAACTTCTTTCTAGCTTTACAGGAAGCATTTAGATAACTTACCAGAAAAAAATATTTGTCTTCAACCCATGGGCCGACACATTGAACTACTAATTCATCAGTCCCTAAGATAGGACAATTATCATTTTTGTCCTTACATCCATTTTTCTTACATTTTCGTTCAGTCATCTTTAGTTAACTAGCTGATACTCGTTTTAACGGGTGGCTTGGACTGATTTCGAGCGGGGCGTGGAAACCAGGAGCGGGCATGGTTCCGCCGAAGGCGGAGAGCGACGCCAGCCGACCCGAGCGCAGTTTTGCCACGCTGGGGCAAAACAAGCGTCCCCGAGAGAAACAGGACAAGACAGGACCCGTTAAAACCTACGAATATAAAAGAACAAATTGCTTTAAACTATTTCAACCTGCTTGTGCCCTTTAACGCAAGTTCCGATAACCCAGGACTTGAGCTTCAAGTCGCTTAATTCCTTTTGGATGTCTTTGGCGGAATTTGCCTCAGCCGCCACCACCATCCCAATCCCCATATTCAACGTATGATAAATTTCTTTATCCGGGATATTGCCCTTGGCCTGGATCAACTTGAATATCTGCGGCACAGCCCAGGAGCCTTTATTTATCTTCACATCCACATTCGCAGGAAGAATACGAGCGATCTTATCATAGAACGAACCGCCGGTAATATGCGACAGGCCGTTAATGGCTTTATTACGTCCGCGATTGAATTTATTCAGCAACTGCTGGACCTGTTTAACGTATATGCGGGTCGGCTTGAGCAATTCTTTTCCCATCCGCTTTTGCTCATTCACCGAGAACACCTTGCGCACCAGGGAATATCCGTTGGAATGAATGCCGTTGGATTCAATGCCGATGATCACATTACCCGGAGCGATCTTCGAACCGTCAATGACCGCGTCCCTTTCCACTATGCCCACGCAAAATCCCGCCAGATCATATTCGCCCTTGGCATACATCCCGGGCATCTGGGCAGTCTCCCCGCCGATCAGGCTGCATCCTGCCTGAAGGCAGCCCTGGTTCAAGCCTTTGACCACGTCCAAAAGCACATTCTCATCCAGATCGCTGTAAGCTATATAATCCAGGAAGAATAGAGTCTTTGCTCCCACGCAAAGGATATCATTAACGTTCATCCCCACAGCGTCGATACCGATGGTATCGTGCTTGCCGCATAAAGAAGCTATCTTTAGTTTTGTCCCCACGCCGTCAGAAGAAGAAACCAAAACCGGATCACGGTATTTGTCTTTAGACAAAGAAAAGAAACTCCCGAAGCCGCCTATGCCTTTCAATACTTCCGGGCCCTGTGAACTCTTGACCAGCCCCTGAAGCTTGGCCTTGAATGAATTAGCCGCGTTGATATCCACGCCCGCCTGCTTATAAGTGATCTTCTTCATAATTATTTCCCTGTCCAGCAATAAAGGCACAATTCATCGGCTGACCTGCCTATTGCCTTAAGCATGTCGGCCATCTTCTGATATTTCAATGAAGTCACATCCAGGTCTTTCCTGATCCACTCCACCATTTTCTTATGCTGCGCGGAATCTTCATCAATATAAGCGCTGACGTCCTTAATGTCTTTTCCCTCCAACGCCCGGATAGCCTTGCGCGCTGCCAGTTCATTAATGCTGCGCGTGGAATAATTGAATTTGCAGGGGAACATCAGCGGCGGACAGGCGATCCTCAGGTGTATCTCTTTTACCCCGCATTCCTTAAGTTTGCGTATGGTGTAATTCTTGAACTGCGTGCCCCTGACTATGGAGTCGTCGCAAATGACCACGCTTTTGCCCTTGATTATATCCTTGATCGGGATCAGCTTCATCTTGGCGACCAGATCGCGGGTATCCTGCGAAGGAGGCGTGTAGCTGCGGCCGTAGCCGGGCGTGTATTTTATCAGTATCCGGCGAAAAGGGACTTTGGATTCCATGGAATAGCCGATAGCGTGGGCGGTCCCGGAATCCGGAACGCCGGCCACCACATCCACCTTTACGTCGTCGTTCTTGGCCAATAATTGCCCTGAACGCTCCCTGACCGTCTCGGTATTTATCCCTTCGTAAGTCGAGGCCGGGAAACCGGTATAGATCCAAAGGAAGGAACAGATCTTATTCACGCCCGACCCCTCGTCTTTTACCTTGACCCCGCTTTCGTCTATAAGCACGATCTCGCCCGGATTAAGGTCGCGGACTATTTCATATCCCAGGTTCTGGAACGCCGCGGTCTCGGAAGTCACTGCCCAATCACCGGATTTTGAGCCAAGGATCAAGGGCGTGCATCCATACCGGTCGCGGGCTGCGTAAATACCTTCTTTTGCCAGGATCAATAAAGAACAGGAACCGGAGATCTTGGAAAACATCTTCTTGATCCCGTCAGACAGGTCTTTGCCCTGGGTGATCATCTTCGACGCCAGTTCGGTCAGATTAACCCCTGCGCCGGTCATCTCGCTGAAAGAATGCCCGTCCTTATACAGCTCATTGGCCAGCTCATCGGAATTCTCAATGAAGCCGTTGGTGATTATCGCGAAGGGCCCGAACTTGGAATTAACATATATCGGCTGCTCTTCATTGGCGCTGATAACGCCTATGCCTTTGTTCCCTTCCATCTTGCGGTGATCTTCGAAGAACTTGGATTTGAACTGGCTGCCCTTTATGTCATGGATCTTGCGGTTTAGTTCCTTGCCCCAGACCGCCAGCCCGGCGAATTCCGTGCCCAGATGGGAATGGTAATCCGTACCGTAAAAAAGATCATTACGACAATCGCTCTTCGCCACCACTCCGAAAATTCCGCTCATTTAAAACTCCTTGAATTTAACCGCAACCCATAAAGATAAAATTATGTTTTTAAAGGTGCCTCTTGGCGTATTCCACTCCATTCTTGAATATCATCGCCCCGTCGCCCGCGCCTTTATGCCGGCCGGGTTTTCGCCGGGGATGCTGCAATATATCCAAATGCCGCTCCGGATGAGGCATCAACCCGATGACCCTGCCGGTATCGTCGCAGATACCGGCGATATTTTCCGTTGATCCGTTGGGATTATAAGGATAACCGTCTAATCCGCCTTTCTCGTCGCAGTATTGAAAAACGATCTGGCCGTTGTCCCTGAGCCTTTTCAGAACAGCGCCGTCTTTGGTCACGAATTTTCCTTCTCCGTGCGCAATAGGCAGATATATCACCTCAGGAAGGCCCTTCGTCCAAACGCATCTTTGCGGATGGCGCTGCGGCTTGAGATAGACCCAGCAAGCCTTGAAGCTCCCCGAGTCGTTTATGATCAGGCTGGTATCCTGTTCAAGCTTGTCGTTGCCCGGCAAAAAACCGCTCTTAACCAAAATCTGAAAACCATTGCATATGCCGATCACCAGCTTACCCTGCCCGATGAATTTACTTAAAGATTCGCCTAGTTTATATTTCAGCTCATTGGCCAGGATCTTTCCGGCGGCAATATCGTCTCCGTAAGTGAACCCTCCGGGCAAAGCCAGGATCTGATAGTCATCAAGCCTCTTATCCCCCTGGATCAGTTTGTTCACGTGCACCAGTTCGACCGATGCCCCTGCCCGGCTAAAAGCGAATTCCGTTTCTTTATCGCAGTTAGTCCCGGCTGTCCTTAAAACGCACACCTTAGGAGTCGTCATTTATTCTTTGCCTTAATTAACACAATGTTTTATTTTTAGCATAGAAGCGCCTTATTATCTTTACCACATCCTCAGGTTTATCCGCCACCGCAAAGATATCCAGGTTGCTCTTGCTTATGCATCCTTCTTTCATCACAGTAGCCTTAAGCCAGCCAAACATACCATTCCAGTAATCGCTGCCGAAGACCACAACCGGGAAACGCGGTATGCGTATAGTCTGGATCAGATTGATCGCCTCGAAGAATTCATCAAGCGTTCCATAGCCTCCGGGCATAATCACAAAGGCCTTGGCGTATTTGACGAACATCACCTTGCGCACAAAAAAATAGTGGAAGCTCAAAAGCGTATCTACGTAGGGATTTGATCTCTGCTCGGTGGGGATCTCGATATTCAGGCCGATGGAATGCCCTTTAGCCCTTCTCGCACCTTTATTTGCCGCTTCCATAAGCCCTGGCCCGCTGCCGGTAATGATCGCGTATTTCTCCTTGGCTAAAAGATATGCGATCTCTTCGGTCAGCTTGTAATATTTACTGCCCGGTTCAAGCCTGGCTGAGCCGAATATGGAAACCGCCTTGCCCACGCCGGAAAGGACCTCAAATCCATCCGTGAACTCCGAAATGATCCTGAACATCCTCCAAGGGTCTTCAGTGGTGAAATCATGCCGTATCTCCGGTAATTTTTTCATCCTCATCTCCTTACCACTTTAACGGTTTCTGCCAGGCATCTTTTAGATCGGATATATTCGCCTGCAGGCAAATCTTATTATCCAGGCCGAACACCTTGAAATATTCATCCCGGGACACGAAACCAATAAGCCCGAACGCCAGACCTTTCATCCTCTTCTCAAACGCTTTCTGGTCCGCCTTCTTTACCTCTACCACGAATCTGGAATTGGACTCCGAAAAAAGCATAAAATCATTGCGCCCGGCTCCGGAGCCGGAATAAGGAACCTCGGACAGGGATATCTCCATCCCCAATCCTCCGGCAAAGGCCATTTCAGCGGCTGCCACAGCCAGTCCGCCGTCCGAACAATCATGCATTGACTGAATAAGCCCGTTATCCGAACAACGGCTTAATCCCTCGAATATCAACTTGGCTTTCTTAATATTGACCCGGGGAACGCTGTTTCCGGTAAAACCCATAAATTCGTAATAATGCGAGCCGCCTAATTCCGGGAATGTGTCTCCCACCAGATAAATCAGGTTTCCGGGATCCTTGGCATACATAGAAACAGCTTTTGCCGCGTCTTCCATTACCGCTATTGCAGAGATCAAAAGCGTTCCCGGGATAGCCTGCGATTTGTTATTCACCGCGTATTCGTTATACAGGCTGTCCTTGCCGGAAATGAACGGCACCCCGAATCCCTTGGCTGTATCATAACAGCCGTAAGCGGACCTGACCAGAGAGCCCAGCCTGTCCGGCTTGTCGGGGTTGCCCCAGCAGAAATTATCCAATATAGCCACTTCTTTCAAAGATCCGCCGGAAGCAATGATCTGCCTCAAGGCTTCGTCAATTGAAGAAGCCGCCATCCAGTAAGGATCGATAAAACCATACCTGAAATTTATGCCGTTGGAAACGATCACTGCCTTGGAAGATCCCAGCACGGGCTTGACCACTGCAGCGTCAGACGGCCCGTCATTGGCAATGCCGGACAAAGGCTTGATCACCGAGCCGCCCTGCACCTCGTGGTCATATTGCCGGACAATCCATTCCTTGGAGCATATATCGTAACGCGAAAGCAGCTTTAAAAGCGTCGGGGTAAGATCTTTCGGACATGTCAATACCGGCTCTTTATCTTCGGATTGAACATATTCCGCTTTTTTCTCGGTCCGCGGCAGCCCGTCATGCATGAATTTCATATCCAGGTCGCAGACCAGGGTTTGCCTATAATAAAGCTTGAGCCTTTTAGTATCGGTGAATTCGCCGATCACTACAGCTTCCACGTTCTCCACTGCGCAGATCTCCTGGAGTTTAGCGATCTTCTCCTGAGGAACGGATAAAACCATCCTCTCCTGGGACTCCGAGATCCAGATCTCCGCGTAAGACAGCCCCTGATATTTCAAGGGAACCTTGTCCAAGTCAACGCGGCAACCTAATTCGCTGGCCATCTCGCCTACGGCGGAAGACAAACCGCCCGCTCCGCAGTCGGTTATGGAGTTATAAAGATTCAGGTCGCGGCACTGCAGTATGGCGTCGACCACTTTCTTTTCCTGGATGGGATTGCCGATCTGCACCGCCCCGCTGGAGACCGTCTCTGATTCATGCGTCAATTCTCCGGAAGAGAATGTCGCCCCGTGTATACCATCCCTGCCGGTCCTTCCGCCGACCACCACAATCAATTCACCGGACTTGCCATTCTTAAAACATTTATCTTTAGGCATGATCCCGACTGTCCCGCAATAAACCAAAGGATTTCCGACAAATCTGTCGTGGAACAATACCGCGCCGTTCACCGTGGGAATGCCCATCTTGTTGCCATAATCACGCACCCCGGATACCACGCCTTTCATTATGCGTTTAGGATGCAGCGTGCCCGGGGGAAGCTTATCAAAAGGATAATCCGGAGGAGCAAAACAAAAAACATCGGTGTTCAATATCGGCTTCGCGCCCAGGCCGGTTCCCAGAGGATCCCGAATAACGCCGCCTACGCCGGTATTCGCCCCGCCGAAAGGCTCCAGTGCGGATGGATGATTATGGGTCTCCACCTTAAAACAGACATTGTTCTTTTCGTCGAACTTGATCACCCCGGAATTGTCCTGGAATACCGATACGCACCAGGATTTATCCAGCTCCTTGGTGGCCCTCATCACCGTGGATTTTAAAAGATTATTTATCTTCTTTACCTTAAGCTTAGGGCTGAGGGCCTTTCCCTTTTCCCGGTAATCGATCTTCCCCCGGAAGGTCTTGTGCCCGCAATGCTCTGACCAGGTCTGGGCCAAAGTTTCCAATTCGCAATCAGTGGGTTCGCGTTTAAGCTTTCGGAAATAATCCCGGATCAGTTTCATCTCGGTTAAATTCAGGAAAAGCTGGCCTTTGGCGCTGATATCCAGCAATTGCCGGCTTGAGGCTTTGATCAACGGGACATTGACCAGTTTGAATTGGTAAATATGTGTCTGGCTATGATCATCCCCGGACTTATCCTGAGGCTTGACTATATGCTGGATGAGTTTATTGTATAAAAGCTTTTCGGAAATGGTCTTAAGCTGCGCCGGGGAGATATCCCCGGTAAACAGGTATTTCTTCGCGGTGCGGACTGCGTCAACACCGTCGATACCCAGGTCTTTGATACCTTTTAAAGTAGAATCCTCTACCGGATCCATTACCCCGGGGTTATGCGCCACCTCCACCACAAGGCAGCTGGGATCCGCGGCAGGATTGATCACATATTCCTGGCTGATCCGGTCGCAGAGCAACTGGTTACAGATAGTATGGACGTCATCCTGCGATATCTTTCCTTCCAGCCAGTAAATCTGGACAAAAGAAACTTCTTTTACGGTCTTTATGCCCAGGTCAAAGATGTCTTTCTTAACACCCTGGCCGATAGCGTCAAATATTCCGGGTTTGTCTTTTATTTCGATCTTCCAGGACATGAAAACTCCGTTAAGGCGGGAATGAATTTATGTCATACCGGACCAAAGGCCGGTGTTTCCCGTAAATTAATACTAGAGCGGACAGCATATCCGGCTCTAAAAACGCAAAATCAGGCCGCGGCAGTATAAACTTGAAGATACAAGCGTTTAAGTTTAAATACCCAGCCGCTTGAATATCTTGTTAACGTTGCGCAGGTAATAATCCAGGTTGAATATCTTATCCAGGTCTTTTAAGCTGAAATATTTAGCCACTTCTTTATCGCCGGCCAGATTAGCCTTGAAATCCGTGCCTTCTTTCCAGGTCTGCATCGCGCATCTTTGCACCAGGTCATATGCCTTGGGCCTGCTCAAGCCTTTATCCATAAGCGCTAAAAGCATGCGCTGGGAAAATATAAGGCCCTTGGTCTTCAACAGGTTGATCAGCATATTCTGGGGATATACCAGAAGCCCGTCGATGACCTTGATGAACTTGTTCAACATATAATCCAATGTAATGGTGGAATCCGGCAGAATAACCCGCTCGGCGGAAGAATGGCTGATATCCCGTTCATGCCAGAGCGCCACATTCTCCAGGGAAACAAGGCTGTTCGCCCTAAGGACCCGGCTCAGGCCGCAGATACGCTCGCAGATCACCGGGTTTCGTTTATGCGGCATAGCCGATGAGCCTTTTTGCCCCTTGCCGAACGGCTCTTCCGCTTCCAGGACCTCGGTGCGCTGCAGATGCCTGATTTCCAAAGCGAATTTTTCCAGGGATGAGGCGACAATAGCCAGAGCGGACACATACTGCGCGTAAATATCCCTCTGAATTACCTGTGTCGCGATATTTACCGGCCTTAACCCCAGCTTTTTGCAGACATACGCCTCTACCGACGGGTCGATATTGGAATAAGTACCGACCGCTCCGGAGAGCTTGCCCACGGATATGGCGCCTTTGGCGGCCTTCAGCCGCTCGATATTCCTTTTTGTTTCATCATACCACAAAGCCAGCTTCAAACCGAAAGTCACCGGTTCGGCGTGCACGCCGTGGGTCCTGCCGATACAGGCCGTATCTTTATATTCCTTGGCCTTGCCGGCTAAAGACTTAAGCAGCCTTTCCAAATCAGAGATCAGGATATCCGACGCCTCTTTTAACTGAACATCCAGGGTATTATCCAAAAGGTCCGACGAGGTAAGGCCTATATGCAGATATTGGGCGTCTGAGCCGATATATTCGGAGACATTGGTGACAAAAGCCACGATATCATGCTGAGTCTTTTCCTCGATCTTCAGGATCCTGGAGGTATTGAACTTAGCCTTGGCCCGCATCCTTTTTACCGCGGATGCCGGGATCAAGCCATTTCGTGAATGCGCCTCACAGACCAGAAGCTCGATCTCCAGCATAATCCGGAATTTATTCTCGTCCTGCCATATGGCGGACATTTCAGGCAAACTATATCGTTCTATCATATAAAAATATCCTCCTTGAGCACGGGCTCAACACCAACCTATTACCGCAAAAGCGGGATACTGCCGTATCTAATAATGGCAGGCGCCTCTAATGATTGGGTGTTATTTTAGAAGTCTTATTATAACAAAAATGGGGGTATTCTGCAAACAAAATAAGCTCTAAAAACAGCTCTGACGGGACAGAAAATATGGCAATAAAATATATTGACAAAATACCGCAAAAATGCTATATTTAGCCAATAAAATAATTATAAGGAGCAGTCAACAGAAGTGTGTTCAATAAGCAAACCGTAAAGCCTAGACCGTGTAATACCAAAGCTTTACGGCTTTTTTTTGGGAGGAGGTGAACAGAAACAAATGGCAAAAGGCAAAGTGAAGTGGTTCTCGAACCAAAAGGGTTATGGCTTCATCACCGGCGATAATGGCAAAGACGTGTTTGTCCACTATAGCGCCATAACTGGTGAGGGCTATAAAACGCTGGAAGAAGGCGTGGAAGTCGAGTATGAAGTTACTCAAGGACCCAAAGGCGAACAAGCTACCGACGTAAAAAAAACCGCATAACTTCAACAAATAAAAAAGCCGTTGTCTTGATCAAGAACAGCGGCTTTTTTTATTGAACAGCCCCCTATAACCGTTCAGGGACATTGATCCGGTTTATAAGTAAACAATATCATCCTTATAGAACAAAGAAAGGAACAAAAGCATATAATCCCTTAAATGCCGGGTAATAAGATAGTTGTTTCGTATATGTTCCCTGCCGTTCTCTCCCAGCTTTTTGGCATATTCCGGGCTGTTCAACAACTGCTTGATGGCGAACGCCGCGCCCTGGACAGAACGACACATCAGCCCGGAATATTTGTGTTTTATCTGCAATGGTATCCCGCCGACATTCGACGCGACCACCGGCTTGCCTTTCCATAACGCTTCAGCCACAGTCAGGCCGAACCCCTCCCGCAACGACTTCTGTATGATTACCGTCGAAGCCCGCTGTAAAGCGTTTATAACTATATCATCCTGGGGAAGCAGTAAAATATGTATATCTTTGTCTTTTTTGGCCTTCTCCATGACTTCATTCAAGACCTCTATCCCTTCAGGATCGTCGGAAGCCCCGCCTCCGGCTAATATCAACCGGCAATCGGTGTACTTTTTTACCTGCTGGTACGCGTCTATCACCCCCACCGGGTCCTTTAAACGGTCAAACCGCGATATCTGAGTGATAATAGGCTTATCCCGGAGTATTCCGTACTTCTCCAATACATCATTGATGACATCCTCCGGCAAGTCCTTGTTCTTATCGCTAAGCGGGTCTATGGAGGGAGAAATGAGGAACTGCCTTATAGGCAGTCTGCGCGAGAATGACGGAGCCGAGAATACGGCGGAATCGTACTGTTCTATAAAATCCATCAGAAAAGACCACACCCGCGCGTTAGGATCGGACACGTCCACATGGCAGCGCCATATCCACTTATTGTTCTTCTTTTTCTTGATCAAAGCGATCGGCTGCGGATCATGGATGAAAACTATATCTCCGCTGGCGTCAAATTCTTCAATATTCTGCCTGCTTGTTTCCATAAAAGTCTCAAAATCGCCCCGGGTTATTTCTTCCGCCCTGCCGTGGAGCGCGTTATGAAACTTCTTCGTGACATTAAAGAACTTCTCGCCGCCCTTCACAAAGTCCCAGCGGGTATCGATCCCCAGCTCTTTGAGCAAAGGGACCATTCGGTTCAATATCTCCGCCACGCCGCCGCCGACAGCGGTCGAATTGACGTGCTGGACTTTCTTGCCCTTCAGTTTACCGGCGATCAAGCGCAGGTCATCCAGGATGGCCGGGCCTACGATCGGTCCGTATTCATCAAGTTTATTCACGGCGTTCACCCATACGTTTATCAATGATCGCAATAAGACTGTTGCGCAGGTCTTCCAATGTGCGGGTATACGGATCAAGCCTGGAGATCTCATCAGCCAGCGCTGTATCTCCCAGTGCGGTAGCTATCCAGTTAGAAAAGTCGTTGGTCTCCTGTTCAAGCCGCAACCGCGCCTCAAAAACATGGTAATAGATCGAATCTATGGTTATCCGCTTAATGATCTGGAGGAACTCCGCAAGGTTATTGGCGACATTATTAGTCGGGATCACAAAACTTACCGCTTTAACAAAATGGAATTCTTCGCCTATCGAAGAAAATCTCAATTTCGCCAAAGGCTTGCTCCTTAAGTAAGCCTCGACTGTTCGAACGATCTCATCGCGCAGGCTGCGAATGTTCCGGAATTGCACGGTGTCGATGCTGGCCAATTGCTCGGCCAGTTCGTCCTCCCCGACCATTTCGCTTACCCAGTAAGCGAAATCATTAGGCGGCTCCGGGGACAAATACTGGTGCTGCTGCAGAAACCTGTGGGTATGATAATAAATGCTGGAACCGGGGACTTGTTTAAGCAATTTAAGCAGTTGGTCAAGGGTAGAAGCCCGCAAACCGGTCAATTCCGACAAGTGCAATCTGGTATAGAATCTGAACTGCTCTTTTGCCAAAAGCATATTCATCCTTTTCTATCGTAGAACTCGCATACTTCCCCCAAGAATCCGCGAACCTCTTGAGGGTTGTTAAGGTAATACCTGGCAGCGGTCTGTTGAGGCTTGCCGACGAACACCGTAAGGCTGTTTTTTTTCAACACCTTGAACGCGTCTTCGTCTGTGGCGTCATCCCCGAAGTAGGAAAGGACCGCATCCTGGTCGTTACCCTGCGATTGCCATTTATCGATTATCCACAATACAACCGAGCCTTTATCCCAAAGCACAGCAGGCCGGATATCATAAACCATTTTTCCGTTACTCAATCTTATCTTATTCCTGAGGATATACGGGCTCAAGGCTGTTTGCACGCGTTTGAGGAATTTCGGCAATTCCGGTAATTTAATAAGGCGAAAGTGCACTGAGATGCTCAGCCCTTTATCCTCGATAACCCCCCCCTCAAAACCCAAGACGATATTCTCGAGTTCCGCTTTTACTTCCTTGATGCAGTCTTTTTCGCTTTGGCTGACGGCAATAGACCGCTTTATTCCGGGGCCCTCGACCTCCAACCCGTGATTCCCGGCATACACGATCCCGTCCACCCCGACTTTATTCTTAATGTCCCCGATAGACCTGCCGCTTATTACCGCCATCCTGCACATATCCAGGCCCGCCAGCCTGAGAAGCAGTTCCCTTGTTTCCCCGGGCAGAACCGCGGCCTCCGGGGTGCTGGCGATATCGGTTAAAGTCCCGTCATAATCCAGGAATAAAAACAAACGGTTGCCTTTTAACAGGCTTTTTACATTTTTCCATTCCAGAAAAGATTGCCCCATTCTATGCCGTTTTAATAGCTGTCAATTCCGAGATAATACTCCCGGCCCATTTATAAACATTATTTTCCGACACAAGCTTGCGCATATTCTCCATCCGCCTTTGCTTCTCCTGATCCGGCATCTCCACCGCCGATTTTATAGCGTCGGCGAATTCTTCGATAGAATAAGGGTTGATCAGAACGGCATCGGTCAATTCCCGGGCGGCTCCGGTGAATTTGCTCAGGATCAATACCCCGTTCAAGCCGCTCTTTGACGCGACATATTCCTTGGCCACCAGATTCATTCCGTCGTGCAAAGAACTGACGATGCACAGGTCTGACAGGTGGTAATACGGGGTTATATCCTCGGGGGAAAAATGCTTTTTTAGATATATTATCGGTTTCCATGCGCCGTCCGAATATTTCCAGTTCTTCTTTTCGATCAGCTCATCGATCTCAGAGATCAGCTCATGGTAACGCTTGATATGCGTGCGGCTCGGAGCTGCCAGCTGGATGAACACGAATTTATTCTTATATTCCGGGTATTTCTCGATAAAGCGGTCGACCGCATGTATCCGCTCGATGATCCCCTTGGTATAATCGATCCTATCCACCCCTACCGCTATTATCTTCCCTTCCAGATTAAGCTCTTCCCGGATCTTCTTTATCTGCATCTCTTCGGATACCGAAGCCGCGCCTTTGAAAAACCCGTCAACACTGATAGGGAAAGCCCGGACCAACGTCTCCTTGTTCGCCCGGACCACGCTGAATTTTTCGGTATCCACGCGGCATTCTATCAGCCTGTTAGCGGTATCCAGGAAATTATTGCAGTGGAACTGCACGTGAAAGCCGATCAGGTCACAGGCCAGCATCCCGTCCAATATCTCATGCTGATACGGACATATCGCGAATACTTCCGGATTCGGCCAGGGGATATGCCAGAACAGCGCCACTTTGGCATCCGGGCGTTTCTCTTTGATCATCCGGGGCAAAAGAGTAAAATGATAATCCTGCACGAACACAAAAGGATTTTTGGCCGGGAGCTCTTCCAGGATGCTATCGGCAAACTGCTGATTGACCTTTTTATACATCAGCCAATCGGATTCCTTGAAGATCGGGCGGGTATGGGTAACGTGGCATAACGGCCATAATCCTTCATTCGAGAATCCGTAATAATACCCTTCTTCCTCCTCCTTGGTCAACCATAACCTTTTCAGGATATAACGGTCATCTCCGGGAGGGACCCCCAATTTGTCTTTGGAATTAACGAATTTCCTGTCAGCTTCAGTGCTTCCGTGGGCGACCCATGTCCCGCCGCAGGCGCGCATTATGGGATCGAGCGCGGTTACCACGCCGCTGGCTGGCCGGATACATTTCGTGATCCCGGTCATCTCATCAAAAACATGCATATAGGGTTCGCGGTTGGAGACCACAAAAAAAGCATTCTCCCCCAACTTGGCATGGACAAGATCGCGCAGCTTGGCTTCCGTCCAAACCTCTTCTTCCTGAAGTCTCTCCTGCGCTTTATCGGTAACTATCCTTCTGGCCACCCTTAAACCCAGGGCTACCTGCTCTACTTCGCTGATCAGCTTTCCAAACTCGCCTTTTTCTTCAAAAGGCCGCAATTTATCGATCTCGCCCCGCTGAAAATGCAAGAACCATTTAGTCAATCTGCGCACAGGAAGGATAAATATCTGCCTCTGGAGCAAAAAAACGGCTATGGTTATCAGCAATACGATTATGATCAGGGTATTGCTTATCTTTTTCCATAATTCCGTCAAAGTGTTAAAAAGATACGAGGTATCGTATATGACCTCGACCAGACCCAAAACGCTGTCATCATCATTAATTACCGGAAGAATATAGCTGTACACGGAATAATCCTGAAATTGTTCCAAAACCGCACGCGGGGCTCTGGTCGAGAGGATATTCATTAGATATGATTTATCCCTATTCCTCCAGTCGGAAAATCGTTCTGTGATAGCAAAAATCTCGCCTTTCCGGTCATAAATAACGCATCCCTGGAGCCGCTCCCGTTTTTGGAAGCTTTCGACCAGGCGATTAGCGGCATTCAGATCATTGTTGGCGATAATGTATTTCGCGGACAATACCAGGCTTTCATCCACGGTCTTTGCTTTGCGCTTCAGGTCATCCATCAATCTATCTTCCGTAAAACGGACTTGCATAACTCCCGATACAGTTACCCCCAAAGCGACTATTATCAGTATAGGCAGAAGAAACAAAACAATTCTTTTCATATGGTTTGCCCTTTAATTAAACAAAAAACCGCCTTCTGCGTTTTTAAAGCAGAATGGCGGCCCGACCATCCCAATATCCCCCCTCTGGGCATACCACCGTATCCCCAGACCTCTTTTTTACTTATTATTCTTATGGGCTTTATTATAACACAACCTGCGATAAAGACAATGTTTACTCCCGCGCCCCTTTCGGCGTGGGGGGACGACGCCCCTCTAAATGAAAAAGCCCCGAACAATGTTCGAGGCTAAAAAAATGCCGAGGGAGGGAATCGAACCCGCCCCCGCTT
>Ga0265297_10002955_pt1 | contig 32436 bp, 35 predicted proteins | sample Munlanlwell13791_FD_192502 | JGI IMG/M metagenome (GOLD analysis project Ga0265297, IMG submission 192502) | Leachate microbial communities from a municipal landfill in Southern Ontario, Canada - Leachate well 137-91 | ecosystem: Engineered > Solid waste > Landfill > Unclassified | place...
AAAAAGAGACACAAAATCGTTGGCGGAAATCGAAGAGGAACAGGAGAAGTTAGAAGCCGAAGATGAGAAGTTGGGGACTGAGGTTTCCATAGCGAAGAAAAGGGCTATTATTGCGGAATTAAAGAAACGTGGATTAGAACCTCGTCACTTCGGTTTTGACTTTTCTAAAGCGGTTAAGTGGCTTCGAGAACATTGAGGTTAAAATATAATAAATGGAGGTAAGTGTATATGGCTACTGGTTTCTGTGTCCGGTGCAGGAAGAAAAAGGAAATGAAAAATCCGAAGCGTGTTACCATGCGTAATGGTAGAAAGGCTACCAGGGGTACTTGCCCTGTTTGCGGAAGTGGAATGTATAGAATTGGAGGATAAAAATACACGTTAAGGCTATTAAAGAATTAACAAACATTACGGTGTTGTATGTTAAGAGCATATAAAACAGAACTAGACCTAAACAATAAACAGCGTACACAATTTGTTAGATATTGTGGGGTAGCTCGGTTTGTCTTTAATTGGGCTTTGGCAGACAGAATATCTCGCCATGAGTCGGGGTTAAAGACTAGCATGTATGAGCAGAAGAAGCGATTCAACTCTATCAAAGGGGATCATTATCCGTGGGTTAAAGAGGTTTCCTATGTCGTGGAACAATCTGCTTTTGACAATTGTGATATAGCTTATAAGAATTTCTTTCGAAGAGCTAAAGGGCAAGCGAAGAAAGCAGGGTTTCCTAAGTTTAAATCCAAGAAGCATGGGCTTGGCAGTTTTAAGTTGCGTGGAATTATTACCGTAGAACAGTCAAGAATTAAATTACCAGTTCTCGGTTGGGTAAAACTTAAAGAAGACGGATACTTTCCCACTAAAGATATAAAAATTCTGGCTACGACTATCAGTGAAAGAGCGGGACATTGGTTTGTTAGTCTACAAGTAGAGGAAAAAGATATGCCAATCACTGACATTCATAATGGAGTGATTGGTGTTGATGTAGGAATCAAAACACTTGCCACTTGTTCAAATAGTAAAGTATTTGAGAACCCGAAGGGTATTTATAAATACGAAAAACAACTATCTCATATCCAACGTGAATTATGTCGTAGACAGAAAGGAAGTAAGAATAGAGCAAAGACGAAACAGAAAGTAGCCAAGTTACACTATCGTATATCCAATGTCAGAAGATATGCCTTACATGAAGTCAGTCACTATCTGACGGCGATAGCCAAGCCTCAGACAATAAAGGTAGAAGACTTAAATGTAGCGGGGATGATGCAAAACAGGCATCTAAGTAGGTCAATTGCTGATGCTTCTTTTGCGGAACTCCGAAGGCAACTTGAATACAAATGTATATGGCATGGGATTGATTTAGTAGTGGCCGACAGGTTCTATCCGTCATCTAAGAAATGTAGTCAATGTGGTGCTATAAAGCCACTACTAAGATTATCTGAGAGAACCTATGTTTGTGAATCTTGTGGTGCAGTAATAGACAGAGACCTTAATGCAGCAAAAAATCTAGAGGTATATGTAGAACCGCGAAACGGGCGGGGATTGTCTGTGGAGGAACGTGAACCTACCATCCGAGCGGGATGTGTAGAGTCTCCGATGAAGCAGAAACCGAGCATCGGCAGTACGTTAGAAAATAACTGCCGTGTAGGTATCGGGCTACCCTGAATGGGTACATCCACTCGTAGGACGAAATGTGCTACGCACAAAATTCTAGGGTTTCGTCCGTGCGCGGAGGGATGGTTTGTGTGTATGGTGCTGAATCTATACGTCCATCACGTTTCGTCCGTGCGCGGAGGGATGGTTTGATGCGACATTCGGCACGATTGGGATTGGTTCGTTTCGTCCGTGCGCGGAGGGATGGTTTGGGAAATGAAGAATCCTACGTCCGTCAAGATGAAAAATGGTAGAAAAGCGACAAAGGGTTCTTGCCCCGTATGCCACACAAAAATGTTTAGAATCGGGGGATAATAAATGCAAGCCGTATCTATCGTTATCTGTACGAGGAATGAAGAAAAGTCCATAAAGCGATTGATTCAGGAAATTTGGGATGCTCTAATACCTTATGTTCCTAAATTAAAATATGAAATCGTTGTTGTGGATGATTCAACTGATAATACGGCGATAATTGCAAAATCACTAGGGGCAAGAGTCATAAAAGGACAAGGTAAAGGACTAGGGCAAGCTATCATAGACGGAATAAGTAATGCGAAATACGATGTAGTATTGAACATGGATGCGGATGGCTCTCACCAAGCCTCCGCTATTCCGTCTCTACTAAAGCCTATCTTTGAACAGGGATACGACTTTGTAATTGGTTCGAGATATGTCAAGGGTGGTGACTTCTCGAAGTGGGCTTTAAACCGCAAGATTAAATCTTTAGTCGGCGTGAAGTTAATGCAGATGGTTACGGGGGTACGTGACTCAAATTCAGGGTTTTTCGCGGTACGTAAGAATATTGTAGATGTTTCAAAGTTAAACGGTAAGACTTGGAAGATAATGTTGGAAATCTTATTCAAGTCCAAGTGGATAAGTAAATTAGAAGTGCCTATTACTTTTGAGGATAGAATAGCGGGCGAAAGTAAACGGAGTACAAAACAGGTAGCAAGGGACGCACTGAATATTATTAGACTACTAACTTATAAATATGGTCGGTTCATAAACTTCGCTGTAGTCGGCGGGATAGGCTCTTTATGGTACTTCTCTATTCTTTATCTATTAACCGAATACGGACATCTATGGTACGGTTTATCGGCGGTATTTGCGACATTAGTTGCCATGACGAATAATTACTTGATTAACCATTACTGGACATTCAGGCATGTTAAACAAAATAATACTAATCTATTTAAGGGATGGGTAAAATATCTAGGCAACTCCGTAATAGGCGATGGGGTAGACTGGTGTGTTCTTATCTTACTTACGGAAGTATTCGGGGTCTGGTATATGCTTTCATCTTTCTTAGCTTCTGGTGTGGCTTGTATTATTAAGTACTCTATCGCATCTAAATTTATATGGAGTAGTAAAGGTAAAAAAGCCTCTGATGCGGATTATGAATGGAACGCTTTCTTTAAAGGGTTGCCGTGGCAGAAACGATGGAAAAGACTATTGGCTAGGATTACTAAAGAGTTTGCGGAATCGGATGGTAACGCTGGAAGCGTGTTAGATTTGGGGTCGGGTAGTAGCCCTCTCGGTCTTATGATAAATCATCAGGATTATATGGCACTTGACCCAAATAAAAATAAGATGGATTTTATGCGGGCGAAAAACTTAAAAGATTGCACATTCTATGAAGGAACATTAGATACTATAAAATTCACGGATAATAGTAAATTTGACACGATATTATTTATTGAGGTCATAGAACACCTAAACGGGATTGATGAAGCAAAACGGAATTTGGATAAAATGTATCAATTACTCCAGCCAAACGGTAAGTTAATCGTCGCGACTCCGAACTTTGAAGGCTTCATGGGCAAGGCGATGGATAATCTGTATGGTATATTCCAAAAAGGGGCTTATAAAGATGAGCATAAATTGAAATTTGGGCTTGATTTGCTAAAATCCTTATGTGCTGAATGTGGATTTAAATATGTCACAAGTAAAATACCTAGTGGGGCTGATATGGTCTGTTTATTCAGGAGGACTTAATGCCGAAATTCCACGATAGAACATCATTAATAATAGGGATGATTGCTAGTTTCGTATTAGTTATTTTGTCTCTTATAGATGCGATACATGATTTTAAGTTGTGGCTTTTATATCCTATGTGTATAGGTACGGTTTTGGGATTTCACTGTCTTGATATGATTCGGTACTATAAGAGTCATAGGATAGTTAAAATAATTAAGACAGATACAAAGAGATTGGTCTATAAAGAATAAATTCGCTGTCTGGTTTAGTGCTTTGAGGTTTGCGTGGAAACAACAACCTTTCAGGTGGTGGTTATTTATATGCTCTATCGGAATAACAGTTGGTCTATTACTCAATATAGGTATGACTCAGTTAGTATTATTAGTGGCTATCGCGTGTATAGGTTGGGGCATGGAAATAGCTAATTCCGCCGTGGAAGAACTATGTAATATAGTTAATCCACAATATTCTGAAAGAGTGAAGATAGTTAAGGATGCGTTTGCGGCTGTGCCGATATTCGTTTATTCTGCTTATGTTGTATCGTGGCTTATTTTGGTAGCCCCATCGTTAGTCAAATGGTTATGTGATTGGATATAGAGTGTGCTAGAACTGGTAGGCATTTCAATAATGTTGAATCAACTAGGGAATGTAGTTATCAACATGACCGTTGCAATGCGTGTCCTTATGATAAATTAGGTTCTAATGATGTTCCGCACTTTATTACTAATAAGACAGTCGGTATTCCTACCCAACAAGAAATATCTAAATTGATGGTTGATATTTATTATCATCTAGCGAAGGAGAAAAGACAACAAAAATATATTATCAAAACATCTAATACATTAACACAAAAACAAAATATAAATCTTGTAATACCATATGCTAAAAAGGTAGAGGATAGTGGATATCAATTGAAAAGAATTAAGAATAATAGTGTCCAGAAACATTTAGATTATTCTTTTGTTGGGTTATTATTGGTAGTATTAGTGTTTTTACTATTAGGATTGTTATTCTGGGGATTAAGATGAGTTGGATTAAAAGATATTGGCTTGAAGTTCTGATATTCGTAGGACTTTTTCTTTGTCTCTTAAATTCTTTAGCGCCTGCGTGGTCGTGGATGAACACTGATAGTGATGGTGCTCATTACACTTTAGCGGCGAAATATTTAACGACTGCTCATCACATGTCCGCCCCGTTATATCTTCTAATCGGTAGACTATTCTTATTCATCCCCATTAGTACAGAAGCATGGCGTATGGGACTTATGTCGGTAATTGGCACTATAGGTAGTGCTTTGTTTATCTACCTTATTATTCGGCATTTACTAAAAGATAATCCAAAGTCACGATTGTATGCTTTAATTTCGGTTATAGTATTCGGCGGGTCTGCCTTAGTAGTCAGTCAATCAGTTATTATAGAGACCTATACTTTAGCTACAATGTGCGGAGTCGGAGCGTATTATTTTGTTTTAAAGGGTAAGTGGGCTTTAGCTAGTATCATATTAGGTGCGGGGTTAGCGATTCACCCGTTCTTGGCGTTTATAGTTTGGGCTGTTTTGTTTTTTGCCTTTAAAGAAATGCGTCATTGGAAACGATTCGGAATCACTATTTTATTTTTCTCGTTTTATCTATATATACCTATCGTTAAGATGTTCGGCACTGATTTGGGAATGTGGGGAAACACGACTGCTAGCGGATTCTTTGAAGGCACATTCGGTATGGTGATGATGCATACTGGTGGGCTTTCAGTATGGGACTTTCCAAAACGAGCGATTGATACGATTCTGATATTATGTGCGAGTTTTGGATTAGGGATAATTCCTTTAGTGTGGCATTTTATTAAAGTGGGAAAGTGGAAGTATTACTTGCTCTGGATATTCTTGATTCCGATTATATATGTAGCCACAGATATAGCGGCGGAAGTATACGTGTATCTTTTACCGTCAATCGCTTTCGGGGCAATCGCAGTCGGATTGGGATTAAGTAAGTTAAGAATCCAGTGGGCTATAGCAACTTGTATTGTGGCTGTGGGATTACTCGGATTTAATTCTCAGTATTTTGACATCGGTAAAAATCTTGACCCCGATATGTCCGCCATGAAATTCTACAACGACTTAAATAAAATACCGGACGGCGATAAATTCATGGGGGGTGGTTGGACATGGGCAATGGTCTATGTCTATAACTACGAAGAAAACCGGAATATTATTCCCATCTCAGTAGATGCCTTACCATCTGATGAATACCTTGCACTATTAGATGGTAAGGGAATTAAGTACATACCTAATGATAATGAGAGTTACATTACGAAACAGGGCGAAATCGCCGTATCAATCGCTGAACTTAATGACGGAATATGGATTGCTAAAGAAACAAAACCGGAAGTATATCAGTATGAGATAGAGCCAGCGAAAGGGAATGAGTCTTATATCGGGCGTTGGATTGGACAAGAAATAGAAGCAGGGAATTGGCAGTGGAAACCATCTAACCCGTGGAAGTTTATCAGTGGCGAACTTGAGATTTCCGAATGGCATCATATACTCTGGTCTAGCCAAAATATGTTGAGATATGGAATCCTGATTGCTGTTATAATAGGGATTCTTAATTTCGGATTGAGGATGTTCAAGAAAAGAAAAGAGGATACGAGTGACTACTCTGTCAGCTAAAGCAGACAGCTTCTACGTCCACGCACGCACCAGTGTGCCACGTTCCGGGCGTAAGGCTCAGTCCGAGCCGCAAAATATTACGGGCGGCATTGACATCACGGTCGAGTGTCAGCCCGCATTGAGGACAAAAGTGAACACGGTCAGCGAGAGTTTTAGACACTTCGGGCAATGCCCCACATCGGGAGCATACCTGAGACGTGCCGTTGGGGTTAACCTTAACAAGCAAGCTCCCGGCTTCTTCCGCCTTGTAAGCGAGCTTGGCAAGGAAACTACCCCAGGCTGCATCGTTGACCGACCGAGCGAGAAATCCACGAGAGAGACCTTTAACGTTCAGGTCTTCGACGGCGATAAGGCCATACTGATTAACGAGGGTACGGCTGAGTTTGTGCTGGAAGTCCGACCGCTGGTTCCTGATATGCACATGAGCCTTCTGGAGAAAGCGAACTGCCTTTCGTCTACCGATACCGCCCTTCTTTCGCCTGGCAACCTTTCGCTGGCAGCGCCGGAGCTTTGCCAGTCCGAGTTTGAGGTTACGGGGATTATCAATCAATTCGCCATTAGAAAGGGCGGCAAAGGTAGTCAGCCCCACATCGATCCCGATAGCGCCTTGCGACGGTATTGCAGCAGGCACATCAACGACGACCGAAAAGCAAGCGTACCACTTTCCGGCCTCTCTCTTGAGGGTGAGCGTCTTGATTTCACCTGCGATAGGCCGGTGCGTCTTGAGTTTGACGACACCAACACCCTGGACTCTCAGTCTACCAACTTCGGTCAGGTGACAACCATCGCCCCAAGCGGGGAAGGTGTAGCTATCGAAGCGATCACGGCCTTTGAATCGGGGGAAACCGGTCTTCTTTCCAGTCTTAACCCTGCGAAAGAAAGCGGCGAAGGTCTTGTTGACTCGTCTGAGAACATCCTGACAGGCGGAGAAGTTGGCAAGCCCAAGGTCGCCCGCATCCCGAATCTCTTTAAGCTGGTTAGCCTGGTCATAGTAGTTAAGAGATACGCCCTGCATCCGGTAAGCATCCCGACGCTCTTGAAGGGCGGCATTATAAAGCGAACAAGCTTCGGCAAGTTGATGCTCCAGGCTCGTAATTTGTGCCCTCGTGGGATACAAACGATACTTGAAGGTCTTACGCATCTACTTGCCCTTTTGTCCCTCAATGTACTTTCGGATAGCCGACTCACTCACATAACCAACCGTACCGACATAGTAGCTACGCGACCACAAACAAGGGAGCTTGGCTCTCAGGATAGCGAACTCCGAGCGCAGAACACGAGACGAAGCCCCTTTAAGCTGATTTACGATATGCTGAATCGCCTCGGTAGGCTGTCCGGTCACAAAAACGTGAACGTGGTCGGGCATGACTTCTATCGCCTCAAGGTCAATTCCAAGCTCTTTGGCTTTCATGCCGAGCACTTCTTTGAGACGGCTGGCAACTTCACCTGTGAGTACCTCTTTGCGATACTTCGGACACCATACCAGGTGATACTTGATGTTGTAGACACAGCCCTCGTTTCTCTTATATCTATCACTCATAAGCATGAGTATATCATTGACAGCTATATAAGTCAAGTGTTAGTCTTAAAGAAGGATTCGGCGCATTCCTCTGTCACCTGAAGGAGACAGTCCCCTGCGCCAACGATTATGGCGGTTGAGTTAAACTGGTCTATGATTATAACGACAACTATAAGTAGCGTAATTAATGCTGTAGCTATATTTCTTGCTACTAGATGGGTTGGTAGGGCCGTCGATAAAATAGAGAAGAATAATAAAAAGTAAAAGGGGCAAGTGTGCATAAGAAATGTTATTTAACTATAGCGGGCTTGCTCCTTTTTTGTGTTGTTATTATATTACCTCCACTGATTCACGGTTATATCTATCCAAATATAGGTGATGATGTCTCCGCTCATCTGCAAGTCTTTGATAAGATACAACAAGGTAATCCCGATAAAGAGATGATTTTGTCATATAGAGTAGTGGGTTATCCTATCGTATGGCTGAGTAATTTAACTAATATAGACTTGGATGTTCTGTATCTCTGGTTTAATTATATAGTCTTAATATTAATCGGGCTTACTATATTCTTTGTGTTTTGGAGATTGATTAGTTTAAAAGCGGGGTGGCTTGCTTTACTTGTTACCTTATTCTGTTCTCAAAGTGTGTTTTTCCAGTTCTATTACGGACAACTTTATAACGCTATTAACCTTGCCCTGATATTCCCGTTACTTATGTTTTTTTCAGTTAGATATTTGACGCAAGGTAAGACTTATCAGTTAATTTTAGCCTTTGTTTTTGGAGCTATATTCGGGGCATTTCACGCAAGCGGGATATATTTACCTGTGATTGCGGGTGGCAGTCTGTTTGTTTATATCATCTATCAATTTATTAAGAAAAAGACATATAACAAGCGGGTGATTATATTTGGTGGCAGTATGGTTATTTTACCTGTCATTGCCTTTCTACTTTCAATGACTAATACGGGAGATTTATTTAACTCTGCCTTGCATAGTGTTGAAACAGCGGTGAGATTTCCGATAATTCCTTATCTTTGGGATATAGTATCACCCACTGTATTAATTCTAGTTGGTTTCCTTTTATTATTTAATAGCACTGTAAAAGATAATATTAATAGTCAAGGCAAGGTATTATTGATTATTTTATTGTGTGCGATTGGTATATTAGCCATAGTTACATTTATTCCCTTATCTGTAGACCCGTTCCGGCAAGCGTTAGACTTATCAACGTTAATCGCCCTGTTAGTGGCTATTTTGGTATCCTTTGTTGATTTTAAGAAGATGGGATGGCTGACAATCGGGATTGTCTCAATAGTTATTGCATTCGGGCTATTCCATAATCTGCCGACATGGTTTAGTTATAATTCCGCAATAAGTAATGCCGATAAAGAAGCGATTGAGTATATGAATACCCAAGATATAAAACAATATAACTGTTCGCCACAAGTCGCCTATTGGATATACTCAAGATTTACTGATGCGGAATTTGGTAGATATTCAACTGATTTTATTGTCGTGAGGAATATACCCATGACTCCGAGAAGTGACCCTGAAAATTACTGGCATGATGGATTCGGGATAGAACCTGATGAGAATTACAAGTTACTCAAAACGTTTAAGGATAATAGGGTGACTATTGATTTATATGGAAAGAGGTAAAATTTGAAAGTAGCAGTTGTAATACCATGCCTTAATGAACAATCTAAAATAGACGACATGGTTACTAAAATGAATCAGTATGTAGATAAAGTCATTGTCTCTGATGATAACTCAACGGATAATACGGTTGAATGTGCCTTAAAAGCGGGTGCGTGCGTAGTACGGAATAACGGTAAACGTGGCTTTGGTTCCAATACCATGAACGGAATTAAAGAAGCATTAAAAAATGGATTTGACATTATTATGACCATAGATGGAGATGGACAACATTACCCGTCGGAAACAGGGGTACTAATCGCTCCTATAGAATCTGGTGAAACGGATATTGTAATTGGGTCAAGATTTATTAAGAATAATAGCGTAATTCCTAACTATCGTAAATTAGGAATCAAGATTATTACATTGGCTTGTAATGTGGGAAGTAAAACAAAGTTTACCGATGCACAATGTTGTTTCCGAGCTTATAAAAAAGAGTTCTTTGAAAAGGTAGCTATTGAAGAACTAGACTTTAATTTTAGTGTAGAAACACTTATAAAAGCAAGGTTCATGGGATACAGAATGAAAGAAGTCCCCGTAACTGTCTTATATCATAAACAACTATCACAAAATTCAACTCTGAACCCTATAATACATGGCTTAGGTGTTTTGTGGGGAACAATCAGAGTCCGTTTTCAGGTTGAGATAATCGGCAATTTAAAGAAGTTATTCAAATGATAATATTAGGCATCCCTATCTTTATTTTAATTACGTTTGTACCCGGTTTCCTTTTAGTGCGGTTACTCCGAAAAGAGTTACCATTACTCGATTCTATTTTATATGCTTTAGGATTAGGACTTTTATTCAATATTATTATTGGTTTAATCGCCAATTGGTTTAGTGATTTCAATATGTATAATGTATTAATTGTTTATTGGTATGCTCTGGTCGTTTTACTTTTTATTTCGTGGTTTTTGGGTAAACGAATTAAAGTTGATTGGTCTAAATGGAAACTGGCGATTATCCCAATGGTATTATATCTATTAGCTTTAGGATTACAGCTACAGACAACCTTAATGTCTCCGAATTTAATAGGTAGCGATATTCACCTTGAGTATTATGTTGCCAACCTTACATTAGAACAAGAATTTTGGAATCCGGCCTACATAGGGACTACTCTCAATGCTTGTTTAGGGATTAGCGTCTTGCTACCTTTTTATAAGTTGGTAACTGGGATGGAATTAATATGGGTGTTTAAAATAATCAGTCCTATAATATTCGCCTTTTTACCACTTGTGATATATAGAATATTCAAAATGCAGTTTGGCACGTTAGTATCTGTTCTGGCCGTTCTATTTTTCATAACTATGCCGATGTTCACAATGGATTTTGTCCAACTAATCCGTCAACAGCAAGCGATGTTGTTTTTCGTTTTAGTTGTGTTAGTTATGATGAATAATAATCTTGGTATTTTAAGAAAGGTGATATTAGCCAGTTTATTTATTATGGGGGCGATAGTAACTCACTTGGGGATCGCGATAGGGATAATAGGCTATCTTTTCGTGGGATTGTTTTGTTTTTCTATATTATATTGGTGGTGGAAACGTAGAACCGTACAAACATCAAAGTATCTACAGCGAATTTTAGTTTTCGTATGTTTAGCCGTGGTATCCATAGGGATATATTACGGATATTATTATAGAGTTAATTCCGGTCAGATGGTAACTTCTTTGACTATACCAGCAATGATAGTTGGAGAAACAATGAATCCTGGCAGTACACAATTATCCGAACCAATTAGTGATAATGAAACTCAGATAGTTACGTCTAAATCGTTTTTTGAGCGGTTCCCTTTCCTCAACCCATTTTTTAAAGAGCCTTTAGCTCAGACTGCAATAGGGTTGGATTATAGTAAGGCTTCCATATTAGGGAAAATTTGGCGAGTATTACAGTATCTAGTGGAATTGTGTCTTATTATTGGGTTTATTAAATTAATATTTAAACCAATTAAAAATCTGTCTATTGAATACGGAACTTTCATCGTTTCTAGTTTTATTGTTTTGGCGGCGATGTATCTTTTATCAAGTTATGGACTAGGGCTAGGGACTGTCCGAATATGGGGAATTACCTTGTTATTTATATCTCCGCTATTTGTAATCGGGGCGAGTACGATAGGACAATTTATATTCAGGTTAAAAGATAATAAGTATACTACAGTGGTTTGTTCATTAGTTATATTAGTTCCATATCTGATATTTAATTCAGGTGTAGTATTTGAATTAGCTAAGTTAGAGCCCAAGAGTTTTATTGATGTGCCTTATTCAATTCCATTGAGTGCGAATAGGGTAGATATATCCTCAGTATTTACTAATGAAGATGTAGAAGCGATGGATTATTTAAAAGATATATTCGCAGAAAATAAAAATATGATATTCACTGATACGCATGGCGGGAATTTAATGGTGCAACGAATCGGCATGGAAGTACAAACTAGAGACTTTAAATATCTCTGGCAGATTAGCGAAAATGATACAGGGTATATCTTTTTACGGAAGTGGAACGTAGAGAATGAAGAGATAACCTTATACGGTAGTTATGGTACTAGGGAAAGCTACGAAATAAGTAAATATCCTATTCTTGCGAGCAAGATTAAGAATGGGAAAGTTGTGTTTGATAATGGGGCAAAGGTGATAAAAATTGAATAAGGGGTATTGATTTTGTTTTAATAATATGGTAGTATGTATATATGTATGTGGATTATCAATTCAAGCGACAGTGTGAGCGAAAACGCTTCGAGATAATCAAGGGGTTAGTTAAGGACGGAGACAAGATATTAGATGTAGGTTGTGGGGTTGGTACATATACAAGTATCCCCTTATCTGATTTACCAGTGGATATAACAGCGATAGATAGCGACTCAAAAACAATAGAATATGCGAATGAGAAAAATAAACAGAAGAATCTCACATTTATAGTTGGTAAAGGCGAGAATTACAAATCCAAAGAACAGTTTGACTTAATCATCTGTTCTCATATATTAGAACACGTAATATATAAAACTCAATTTATTTATAATATGAAATGGTTACTTAAAAATGACGGGATATTATATTTAGCTATACCTAATGGTTTCGGGTGGTTTGAGATACAGAATTTTATCCCTCGAATGTTGTCTAAAACGAAATTGGGCGAAAGGTTTATAAATAGGCTCATGCAAGGGAGTGTTAAAGATACTATAAACCGAGATAGTTGGCACGTTAATTTCTTTACTGAGAAGCGGATTAAGCGATTATTGAATCGTTGTGGATGGAAAATTAAAGAACAGTATAGCGATGAATTTTTAGGTGGAATCGTACTAGACCGAATATTATCCAAGTTTCCTAGACTAGCAAAGTGGAATACTGATATAGCGGATAAGTTACCGATATGGTTGACGAATGGGTGGATTTTCGTGTGTGAGAAAAATGAACGTACTATTAATTAATCCTTCACAAAATACTAAATATCCTCAACCGCCGATGGGACTCGCGTTGTTAGGTGCTATCTTAGAACGTGTAGGGTATGAAGTCAAAATAGTTGATACTAATATAGTAAAAGATTATCAGCCTTATCTTTATAGTGCGGACGTAGTTGGGTTAACGGCTATGACCCCAACGATTACATCGGCGTTAGATATAGCCCGAAGCGTGAAAAAGTATAGCAATAATATTAAAGTCATTCTTGGCGGTGTCCATGCATCATTACTCCCGAAAGAAACATTAGTATCTTGTCCAGAAGTAGATACTATCGTAGTTGGTGAGGGCGATAAGGCAATATTAGATGTATTAAGTAATGATTTAACAGGTATATACCACGATTCAGACGAGGTTGAATTAGATGGTTTACCGTTTTTAGGTTATCACTTATTAGAATGGGGGAAATATAAACCCCATCCGCCGCATGGGATGAAAATGCCGTGGTTGCCTCTTTTAACTTCAAGGGGATGCCCTATGTCTTGTTCATATTGCTCACATGGAGTATTCGGGAATAAATATCGTGGGCAAAGTGTATTAAGAGTAGTTGATGAGATTGTTTATTTACAACGTAGATTCGGGGTAAAAGAGATTGCATTTTATGATGATGTATTTACTTTACGTAAAGGTAGAGCTTATGGAATTGCTGATGAGATATTAAAGCAAGGGATAAAATTATCGTGGACATGCGAAACACGAGTAGACTTAGTTGACGAAGAATTACTTAAAATTATGAAACGGGCGGGATGCTACTCTATCTCATATGGGTTAGAATCAGGTTCGCAAAAGATATTGGACATAATAAATAAGAATATAACTTTAGAACAGTCTGAAAAGGCTGTCGCAATGACTAAGAAGGCGGGAATACAGACCATCGGGTATTTTATGATAGGTTCACCAGAAGAAACGCCCGAAACAATAAGAGAAACTATAGAATTTTCCAAGAAATTGAAACTGGATTATGTCCAATTCGCTATTACGACACCACTCCCTAAAACAATGTTATGGGAATATTATATAAAGAATAATACTCTAAATATCCCGTGGGATGATTTAATCTATGCTGGAGTAGGTTCTAAAACATCGCCAGTATTTGAAAGTGGGTTATTGGATAGGCAATCTATAGGAGATTGGGTAAGTAGGGCATATAAAGAGTTTTATCTTAGACCTGAGTATTTTATACAAAAGTTGGGGGGGATAAGGTCTTTCGGTGATATGCGAGTATTGGTTGATGGTGTGAAAATGTTGAGGGGAATGTAGGTGAATCTGCTCTTTGTTTCGGAAACTGATTTCACTCGGAAGATAGTATTTGACGTACATTTACTTCCCGAAGCTATGTCATTACGTGGGCATAAGATATTCATGCTCTACTACGAAAGTATGTGGAATAAACCTGATAATAATAAGAAGCTATGGGTTGACCACGGTTTATCTAAAGAGATTATAGCGAATAGGGCATTAGATAATGCCCATATCCACTTAATTAAGCCGAAGTTTATCAGGTTGCATGTGTTAAGTCGGGCTTCTGCGTTTATAACACATTTACTTGAAATCAATAGAGTTATACATGAAGAAAAGATTGATGCTGTAGTACTTTACTCAGTCCCGACTAATGGCTTGCAAGCGGTTTGGTATGCGAGAAAAGCGGAGATACCCGTATTATTCAGGTCTCTTGATGTTCTTAATAAATTAGTATCTAACTCATTATTACGTTATCCTACAAAAGTGATGGAGAGTAAAGTATATTCTCGTGTTGATAGATTTTTAGCACTTACTCCGAATCTTTGTGATTATGCTGTAAGTTTAGGGGCGAAGAAAGAAAATACTAGAGTCTTACCTATGACGGTGGATACAAATACGTTTTACCCAATGATGAAGTCTAAAGTCTTGATGAATAGATGGGGATTAACTGAGGATGATAAGGTTCTCTTATTTATGGGTACTCTGTTTAATTTCAGTGGGTTAGACGAATTTATAAGTAGTACATGGGAACGATTTAAGAATAATCCAGATATAAAATTACTTATCGTAGGAGATGGTGAACAAAGAATATTATTAGAGTCCTTAATCACTAAGTACAATTTAAATAATCAGATTAGTATAACTGGGTTTCAGCCTTATGACGAAATGCCGTTATATATAAACTTAGCTGATGTGTGTATCAATCCATTCAAAGAAAATGATATTACAAGAGACATATTCCCAGGTAAAACTGTTCAATTCCTTGCTTGTGGGAAACCTTTAGTTATGCGTCCTTTAAGAGGAGTACATAGTATGATTGAAGGTGTTAAACAAGGTGTTATTTATTTAAATGATAATTGGCCGTGGGTATTTGATATATTGCGCCAACCTCAACTACTTAAAGAAATTGGTGATGCTGGACTACGATATGTGAAAGAGATGTTTAGTTATGAGAAAGTATCTCGACAATTAGAAGAAGAAATCATGGAGTGTATCAGTGAAAGAGATAAAGAATAAAAAGATTCTTGTTACCGGTGGGGCTGGTTTTGTGGGGAGCTATTTAGTTGATAGATTGTCTAATGATAACGAAGTTACTGTCTTAGATGATTTATCAACTGGTTCAATGGATAATTTAAAAAGTTGTTTAAACAAAATTAATTTTATCAAAGGGGATATTTTAAACGAAGATTTATTATGGGATATAGTGCCCAATGATATACAAATAGTTTTTCATCTTGCGGCTAGGATAAGTGTGAAAGAATCTTTTGAGCAACCCGAGTTATATCTATCTGTTAATTCCAAAGGCACAGAATTGGTATTATCATCTTGTGTTAATAAGAATATCGAGAGATTTGTTTATGCTTCTACTGCCGCTGTTTATAGTAATGGGAAAGTATTACCATTGTCTCCTTATGGACGGAGTAAATTATACGGAGAATGGTTATGTAAGTCCTATAGTATTCCTTATGTTATATTGCGGTATTTTAATATTTATGGGAATGGTCAAAGAAATAATGGGTATGCTGGAGTTATCCCGAATTTTATAGAGAGAGCTAAAAATAAACAACCATACATAATCAATGGGGATGGAGAACAAACAAGGGATTTTATTGAAGTGGAAGATATTGTCAATGCTAATATACTTGCAGTTACAAATAAACAAGCGATAAATAAAACCTTTGATATTGGAACTGGAAATAGTGTTAGTGTTATTGAATTAGTTAATTTGTTATCTGAAATAACTAGTAATAAGGGATTAGTTTATACAGAGGCAAGGGAAGGGGATATAGAGCATAGCAAGGCAGATATTGCAGAAGCGAAGAAGATATTAAACTTTAACCCATGCGTTACTCTTAAAGATGGATTGAAAAAATTATGGGAAAGTTAAAAGAAAAACTTTGGCAACAACATAGAATCGGTGAAACTTGGGGGCGTTTTGCATTAGCTGGTTCTCAAATAACCGTCTTTGTTTCGATGTGGACGATGTTAGCGGTTACGATTGATGTTTATACTCCGATAAAGAGTTGGGTATCTGGATACGGGATAAACTTACCTCTTTGGGGGTTTATGGCGGTTATAATTGTCCCAATAATTATCGCCTATTTATTTGCGTGGAAATTCCTTGTCGCTTCTTATTACAGAACTTCCGTAGAACAGTTCTGGAAGCAAGGGAGTGAGTGGACTGCAAAATTAGATAAAATAGATGCCCTTGAATCTCAACTGAAAGATTTAAATAGAAAATTAGATGAGGTTCTCAAAAAATGATTTCTTGTCCAATATGTAATAATACTGTGCTTGACCATTTATTTACTATAGATAAATGGTATATTTTACGGTGTTATAAATGCACATCACAATTTGTTCATCCAATGCCTTCAGATAGTGAGATAAAAGAATACTATTCGAGGTATTACAGTGGGAATGACACGCATCTAAAAGATTTATTAAACCCGAAATATGGACGGCTTAGTTTCCCTAGACAGTGGGGTATTATTGAAAGATTAGTTAAAAAACGTGATGGTAATATATTGGATTTTGGTTGTGGTGGCGGTCATTTTTTAGATAGGGTATCAAAAAACTGGCAGAGATATGGCGTAGATTTGTCTGATGAAGCACGAGCAATAGCCTTACAGAAAAATATTTTTACCTATAACACGATAGAACCATATAAATATTGGGGAGAATATTTTGATGTAGTAACAATGTTTGCCACAATAGAGCATTTACATAGACCGAGGGAAACGGTAGAACAATTAAGTAGACTCCTAAAAGTTGGCGGGATAATGGTGGTAATGACTGGTGATGTGGACAGTTTATGGGCTTATTATAAGAAGCATTATTGGGCGATGTATGCCCCACCTGGACACTTACACTTCTTCACATCAAAATCATTGGATACCTTAATGGAGTCATGTGGGTTTAGAAAAGTAAAACACTTATATACTGATGGTGGAATGATAACCTTACCGACTAAGTTCCTGAATTACGCTTTTCGTATCTTACTAGAGATTTGGCATAGGATACCGAAGATAAAAGAATTACCGATATTTGATACTTATTATGGGTATTACGAGAAGGTAAAATGAAAACAATTCTTATTACTGGCGGCAGTGGGTTCATAGGTAGCCATCTAGCTGAGAAATACGTCAAAGAAGGATACTTAGTCAAAGTATTTGATGATTTCTCCAATGGTAGAGTAAATAATATAAGAGAGTTATTCAATTATAAGAATTTTAAATTAATAAAAGGGGATATAACCGATAAGGGATTAGTCCGAGATGCAGTCCGTGGGGTAGACGTAGTATTTCATTTAGCCGCACAAGTACACGTAGATAAGTCTATTATTGAATCCGAGAGAACATTTCAGGTTAATGCACAAGGCACAATCAATATATTAGAAGCGGTGCTACAGAATGATGTTCAGAAGTTAATTATGGCATCGTCGTCAGAAACTTATGGGTCGGCGCAAACCGATAAAATGAATGAGAACCATCCTCTAAATCCAGCTTCACCTTATGCGGCAAGTAAAGTGGCGGCGGATAGAATGTGCTTCGCATACTGGAATACATATAAACTTCCAGTTGTAATCATGAGGTGTTTCAATACTTACGGTATTAGACAAACAGATTCAGGGTATGCTGGGGTAATTCCTTTGTTTATTAAGCGAGTATTACAAGGTTTACCACCAATAATATATGGGGATGGGCAACAGACACGGGATTACATGTATGTCCAAGATACTGCAAAAGCGTATGACTTGGTTCTAAATTCGGGGGATAATTTATTCGGCAAAGCAATTAACTTTGGCACTGGTAAAGACGTAAGTATCAATGAGATAGCAAGTATTATTATGCAAGAATTTGGAAGTAAATTAGAACCTATCCATGCTCCTGAAAGGCCGGGTGAAGTAAAACGGTTATGCTCCGACTCATCTTTTGCCGAAAAAGAGTTAGGATTTAAGGCTCAATATGACATTAATAGGGGCTTAATAGAATTAATAGATTGGTATAAACGAGGTAATTATGAAGGGTGGTCGTACTCGTAAAATATCACCTAGAACAATAATCTGTATTGTGTTAGGTTTATTGGTAATCGCCTCATTCTGTCTACGTGTATTCCCTTCTTGGAATGAGATATTTGTCGGAGATTGGATAAAATATTCCAGTAATGACTCATACTTTTATATGAGACTTGTGGATTATATGACCGCCAATTTCCCTCATCTTCCGGCGGTTGACTCTTATTTAGCATTTCCAGATGGTGAGCCAGTTGGGGCATTTTACTTCTTTGCAAGATTAATAGGTGGGGTAAGTTGGTTATTCGGGCTAGGTAATCCTAGTGTGCATCTTATAGATATGGTAGGAATCTTTATTCCCCCGATTATGGGGGCTTTGCTTGTAATCCCTGTTTATTTTATCGGGCGATTGCTTACCAATAAATATGTTGGATTAATTTCGGCGGCGTTAGTTGCATTTCTACCTGGTGAATTGCTTGGTCGTTCTATTTTAGGATTCACAGACCATCATATTGCTGAAGTTTTATTTTCTGCTATAGCTATCATGTTCCTTATCTTCGCTATAAAAAGTAAACAAGTGAAGAAATTATATATTTACAGTGGGTTATCGGGATTATTCCTTGGTATCTATATGCTTACATGGATAGGTGGCTTACTAGTTTATTTAACTGTGTTCGTATGTGTGGCTGTATTGATTATTATGAATCATTTACGCAAGCAACCGATTAAATACCTAGTTAGTATCGGGGTGATAATTCTTGGGATATCGTCATTGATGTTTTTGCCTACTACTGGATATGGATTCTTTTACATTTTACTTATAGGTTCAGTATTAAGTATTTTAGTTTTATGGTTGTTGTCAAAATATGTGGGAAAATCGAAATACTACCTTTTATCTATTATGGGATTATTAGCACTTGGATTTGGGCTATTCTATTTAACGAATCCATTGGTTATTAAAACCATATGGAATGTTCTAATCCCTAGTTCTACACAGCTTACTACAATAGAGATGCAGTCAATCTTATTTCCGCAAGGTCAATTTACTTTTTCTATTGTATGGGGTAATTTCGGGTTGTCTATCTTTATTGGATTAATTGGACTTGGAATATTAATATACAATGCATTCAAACATAAAGATTCCGTAGCAATGGTTATTGTTATTTGGAGTCTTGTTATCTTAGTTATGACATTAGGGCAACGGCGTTTTGCTTATTATTTATCTGTGAACGTGTCAATTTTAACAGGGTACGCTTGTTGGTTAATATTAAAATGGGCGGGATTATCGGGGCAAAAAGAGATTATTAGACGTAGGAAAAGGAATAGGGAATTATTAGTTCAAGGAGCTAATATCTCAGTAGTTGCGGTGATACTTGGCTTATTTATATTCGGAACGATTATGCCTTCTACTGTGAGCGGGGCTAGTTCTGCTCCATATGCACCGAGCGATTCATGGTGTGAGTCATTAGACTGGCTAGAGGAGAATAGTCCAAATGAAGCGAATTACGGCGTCCTTTCATGGTGGGATTATGGGTATTGGATAACCAGAATCGCACATAGAATACCTTATGTGAATCCTAGCCAATATCAAGATAAACAAGAAGAAGTTGCCAAATTCCTTATGGGTGACAACTCGACTTTAACTCCTGAATATGTGGTGATTGATAATCAAATGGTATTTGGTAAATATTGGGCGATTAACCTTTATGCAGGAAAGAGTATCTCGGATTATTGTGGGCTTTATTATGTTTCAGATGGTAATCAGATTAAAGGTGTTCAATTATTCTATCCAGTTTACTACCAGTCGTTAGAAGTCCAATTATTCAACTTTGATGGGAAAGAATATATACCTGAGGTTATGTTTGCCATTAAATCAGAAGTACGAAATGATAGGAATGGAAATGCGTTTAATTATATTACTGATGCAAAACAGTTCACTAACTACGAGGACTTTGATAAGTTCGTTACTGATAATGATGGATATATGATAGTAGGGAATAATCCATTTAAAAGCCCCGTATATTTAGGAGCAGTAAATGATTATGAATTAGTCTATGGTTCATCACAAAAAACAGATAATGTATCTGATGTAAAGATATTTAGGAGAATTAATTGAGAATCCCTTTTAGTATGCCTGATATAAAAGCACAAGATAAAAAATCGGTGCTAGATGTATTAAACTCTCAGTGGTTAACGGGTGGCTTAGTAACTCCTGAATTTGAAAATAAATTTGCTCAATATATTGGTGTCAAGCACGCGATAGCGGTTAGTAGTTGTACATCTGGATTACACCTTGCGATGAGGGCTTTGGGTATCAAGAGTAGGAATGAAGTTATTGTCCCAACTTTAACTTTCGTTGCTACTGCGAATGCCCCTATATTTTGTGGGGCAAAACCAGTATTTACCGACATAGATGAAGATACTTTTTGTATATCTCCGAAGAGTATCAGGAGTCAAATTACTAATCTAACAAGAGCGATAATCGTAGTACATTACGGTGGCACTCCTTGTAATATGTACGATATTCTTAAAATAGCTGAAGATAATGACTTATGTGTAGTTGAGGATTGTGCTCACTCATTGGGGTCTACTTATGATGATATACAAACAGGCGGTCTAGCTGATATAGGTGTATTTAGTTTCTATCCTACGAAAAATCTTACGACGGGCGAAGGCGGCATGGTTACTACCAACAATGATTACTGGGCTAAACACATGAGACAAATGCGTAGTCACTGTATGACAAAAGAAGCTAAGGAGAGAAGCGAATCAGGAAGTTGGTATTACGATGTTACAGATTTGGGTTATAACTATCGAATGTCAGAATTACAGGCTGGGTTAGGAATATCGCAATTAGTTAAACTAGATGAAAGGAATAAGAAACGGGCAGAGATATCCAAGTTTTATACGAGTCAGTTAAAAGAAGTTAATGGAATTATCCCCCCTAGTGTTCCAGTGAATTGCGTATCTTCTAACCATCTTTATGTAATCAGAGTAATAGAAAAAGAGTATGGAATAAACCGTGACGAATTATTTAAGAAACTTGCTGAGAAAGGTATTGAGTGTTCGGTTCATTATACTCCTATTCACAAATTAAGCTATTATCGCAGGAGATATGATATTAATGAAGATGACTATCCAATTACCAACGGAATATCCCATGAAATAATTTCATTACCTCTTTATTCACGTATGCAGAAGTGGCAAGCGGAATATGTCATTGAGTCGATAAGGGAATCATGCGCGTCATAATGGTTCTCCCTTATTCTAGCCTTGCTGTTGGATGGAATTTTAAGCCAGATTTATATGCAGATGGTTATCATGTCCGTTTAGCAAAAGAGTTATTGAAACGAAGTCAAGAATATAAAATAGAGTGTTGGCGACCAGAATGGAAGCAAAAGCATGAGATGAATGGTGAAAAAGACGGGATATCGTATCGCTCATTTCCATCATGGCGACCAAGTTTAGGGAAGTTTACGAAGTTATTTTATAAACGGATAGTGACTGCCTATGCCCCATTACGTTGGAGTTTATGGCGTGAATACTCAGTCCCCTTAATTAAAGCGTTGAGAAAAGAATGTGCGAAAGGCGATGCGATTATCGTATTGTTCAATATGCATTTCGATTTAAGTTACCTGATATGTTTAGCTTGTAAAGATACGCCTATTATCGGTTATCATATTGGGGGAACGCCATACAGATACAGTAAAGGCAGTTTTATTAGCGGATTACCTATGAGTTTATTGGAAAATAAGGCATTATCTAATGTGCGTGCTTTATTAATTACTTCGGAATCATATTTCCATAGTTTTGAGAGATTCTATAAAAACATTCCGCGAATAGTTTATCCGATGCCTTGGTGTGTGGATTTTGATTTATTTAAACCGATGGATAAACAAGAATCAAGAAAATCACTAGGTATAGATTCTAATAAAAAAGTGATTATACATGTTGGCAGGTTTGATTGCGGTAAAGGTTTTGATGTTATGTTAGATGTATTACCTGAATTACGGAAGAGATATGATTTGGAGTTTATTGCAATAGGCGGGACTAAAGAGGATATGCTCTATCAGAGAGCAATTGATAATGGAGTAAAAGCTATTGAGTGGCTACCTCACCAAGAACTTGTAAAATACTATTGTGCATCAGACGTTTATGTACTTCCGAAATTCTATACGAATCATAGTGACCCTGATAGGTTCATGGCAACGGGAGTAGCTTCAGAAGAAGCATTAGCATGTGGTATCCCTGTAGTGGGAACTAATCTTGAAGGGTTCTTTACCGATGATGAATTAAAAGGCATCGGTTTAATTCCTAGAGATAAAGATGATTTTATTATGTGTGTTGAAGATATATTAGAAAATCCAGAATCATATGCAAGATGTCGTGAAATAGCTGTGAAATATTTTTCATGGACACCGATGGTTAATAGATTGCTGAATACTTTTAAAGAGGTGGCTAATTGAGAAAAATTTTAGTAACAGGTGCTAGTGGATTTATTGGGACTCATTTAGTCTCTAATTTATTGGCATCCAGATATGATGTATCTGCTATTTCTAAAACTGGATGGAATATTGGAGACTTTAAAATAGATGCGGTGGATTGTACTGATTGGGATGCTTTAGAGAAGTATATTTCGGGGAATCAATTTGATAGCGTTATTCACTTAGCCGCCTCAATCCATTCTAAATTATGGGGAAGAGATGATAGTAATATCTCAATGCTAAAGAATACTCAGATGGTAGCTAACATTCTTGGTATTTTAAAGAATAGGTCAAAGAACAACTTTAATCTAGTATATGTTTCAAGCGTATCTGTACATAGTGGCCTAAATAATATTAATATCTTTGAGGACTTACCTATTAACCCTATAAACCCTTATTCAATGGGTAAATATTTTGGGGAACTTATCTGCCAATATTACATTAGTATCGGGGTTCCTATAGCTATATTAAGGGTTGCCGCCCCATATGGTTTTAGGATGCATGATACTGTCTTAAAGAAATTTATTGAAAGGGCGATTTATTCACAAGATTTGGGCTTATATGGAGATGGTAGCCGAAGTCAAGATTTTGTATATATCAAGGATATAGTAGAAGGTATTGTGTTAGCTTGCGATAAAAGGGCTAACGGAGTATTCAATATAAGTTCTGGAAAATCTGTATCAATGAAAGAATTAGCAGAAATGGTTTTAAAAATTATGCCACACTCAAAGTCAAAGATAGTACATGCTCCACAAGATGACCCGGAAAAGGATTATAATGTGTCTTATTTATACGAAAGAGCAAGACGCTCATTTGGTTATAAACCTAAGTATTCACTGGAAATGGGATTAAAAGAAACTATTAATGAGATGATGAAAGAAATTGGGAAATAAATATACGGAAGACGATATTAAAAGGGCGAATATCGAGTACCATACTAAATTAGCGGAAAACTACGATAAAGAACAGCCATATTTCAGTCTAGAAAACACAAGTCGGGTAGACGATGTTTTAAGGCGGTTGTCTGAGGAATATGGCAACGATACATTACTGGATATAGGATGTGGAACGGGATTTATACTAAGCATAGCCAAGAAGTATTTCAAAAAAGTAATAGGGATAGATATTACGCAAGCGATGTTGGATAAAGTTGATACTACGGGGAATGTTGAATTAAGAATAGCGGACTCGTCACATATGCCATTTGGTAATAGAAGTATTGACGTTTGTACTGCATATAGTGTTTTACACCATTTACCTAGTTTAATGCCTACTTATCGGGAAATATTTCGGTGCTTAAAAGTCGGCGGTGCGTTCTATGCTGATGGAGACCCAAACTATTACTGTTGGCGGGAACTTAGAAAATTAAAGACTAACCGTACATCTCGATTACTTAGACGAGAGATAGATTCTATCTGTAATATTCCTAAAGAATTTAAAGAAGAACATGGGTTGACAGACGAGACGATAAAGATGGCTGAGTATCATCGTTATATGAGATGTGGAATGAAACAGGAATCCGTCATGCAATCATTAAAGAAGTCGGAGTTCTCCCTTATTGAGTTTAAGTACCAGTGGTTTTTAGGTGAAGGTGATATATATCATAATATCTCACCAGAAGTTGCCAAAACTACTAGTGAGCATTTAAGGGAGCTTATGCCATTATCGAGGAGTCTGTTTAAGTATATATCATTTATTGCGAGTAAAGAGTGGGAAATAAAATAAATGTATTGGTAACTGGTGCTGGGGGAGCAGGCGTTGGGTCACAAGTTATAAAAGCCTTGAGGATAGCAGATACTCAATATAATATTGTGGCAACGGATGTAACAAACACTAGTTCCATATTTAGTCAGGCAGATAAGTCTTATGTCGTGCCGCTTGCTAACGATAATGACTATATCCCTAAATTATTAGAGATATGTGAGAAGGAAAAGATTCTAGCGTTAGTTCCAGGTTCAGAACAAGAATTGACACGAATATCAGAACATAGGGAATTATTTAAAGAACGTGGAATATTCCTTTTAATTAATGATACTAATATTGTCAAACTTTGCATGAATAAGTGGGAAACTTACAAATTCTTACTGGATAATGGTTTCAATGTCCCTAAAACGGCAATAACAGATGATGAACGTGTTATTGGAGGTGTAATAAATTTACCATTGATTATTAAACCAATGAGTGAAAGTTTTGGTTCGTCAAATGTGTATATAGCCCAAAATTATGATGAAGCCTTTTTCTTTATTAAATATTTAATGAAACAAGGGATAAAGCCGTTAGTCCAAGAGTATATTGGTTCGTGTGATGATGAATATACTGTCGGTGTTCTTACTGATATGGTAAACGGCGAACTAATAGGGTCAATCGCATTGAAAAGGAATATTTCAACGGGTCTATCTAATCGCCTTAAAATTAAGAATAGATGTTCTATCGAAAAACATTCCGAAATATTAGCAATCTCATCTGGTGTATCTCAAGGCGAATTTAATATTTATCCTGATGTAAGAGAATACTGCGAAAGAATTGCCTTAAAACTCGGTAGTAAAGGTGCTATGAATATCCAATGTCGGAAATATCAAGGTAAAGTGTATCCATTTGAAATAAACCCTCGCCATTCTGGTACTACCTATTTAAGGGCTATGGTTGGATTTAATGAGATAGATATACTAATAAGGAAACATATATTAAATAAAGAAATATCCAATATCAATTATAGAATAGGGAATATTGTACGCGGTACTGCTGAATATTTTATTTCTATTTAGTATTGGCAATAGTAATAAATTGTGGTAGAATGTGTGTAAGTATATGGGTATTATAAAAACAGTATTAATTGTGGGGACACGCCCCGAATTTATCAAGATGTCTCCAATAATTAAGGAATGTAAGAGACAAGATATTGATTATTTTATCCTACACACAGGGCAACATTATTCGTATAACTTAGACGGTGTATTTTTTAAACAATTAGGTTTACCAGACCCAAAATACAATCTAGGTATTAACGAAAGCACTTATGCGGGTCAATTCTCCAAGATGGTCAATGGGATAAGTAAGGTATTAACACGAGAGAAACCAGACGTTATTCTTGTTGTAGGTGATACTATAAGTGCTATATCTGGTGCTATTTCAGCTCATAACTTAAATATAAAAGTTGGTCATGTTGAATCGGGATTAAGAAGCTATTATTCAGGTATGCCTGAAGAGATAAACCGAATTATTATAGACCATATATCCGATAGGTTATTTGCCCCAACAGAGAAAACCAAGCAGATTCTCATAAATGAAGGAATACGTAAGGACACGATTGATGTCACGGGGAATACAATTGTTGACGCAGTATATCAGAACTTGGATAAAGTAGAAAAAATTAATGGATTGGGTATAAAAAAAAGAGGCTATATCCTTTTAACACTTCATCGGCAAGAGAACGTTGATAATGTGGAACGATTCAGGGATATATTGGATGGATTAGAATTAGTAGCTCGTACATTTGGAATCCCAATTATATATCCGATACATCCACGTTCTAAGAAGATGATTGAGTATCATAATTTAAAGGCTGGCTTTCTTAAAATCATAGAGCCAGTGGATTATTTCAAGTTTTTATTGTTAGAACAAGATGCAAGACTTATATTTACTGATTCTGGCGGTGTTCAGGAAGAGAGTTGCATCTTGGGTACGCCATGTGTAACTCTGCGTGATAATACTGAACGCCCTGAAACAGTAGAAGTGGGGGCGAATATCTTGGCGGGAACTGAACCCAATAGAATATTGGCAGTATCTCAATTAATGATTAATAAACAATGTGATTGGTTTAATCCTTTTGGCGATGGAAAGACTGGAGAAAGAATAGTTAATATATTAAAGGAGAGCTATGGGAAATAATCAAGTCAAAGAGAGTATGTTAATAGACCCTACTGACTCAACTAGAAAATGGGGTGTTGAGATTGATGGTGGTGGGATAATTAAGAAAATGACAGAGCAAAAACCTATCCAAGATGTAAGGCGCAGTAATCCTTCTGAGATTTTAGTTACAGGAGGGTTGGGTTTTGTTGGCTCAAATCTTGTTCCTGAATTGCAAAGTCGTGGGCATAACGTAAAGATTTGTGATTTGATGAACTCATCTAAAGCAAATTATATTCGTTGTGATATAACAAAATTTGACCAATTAGAGCGACTATTTAAACATAATAGATTTGAGTATGTCTATCACTTAGCGGCTGAATATGGTCGCTGGAATTGTGAGGATTATGACGAAAATGCAATCATAACAAATATCGTAGGAACTCGTAATATTCTTAAAATGCAGAAGCGTTATGGATTTAAATTAATCTTTTTCTCAAGTGCGGAAGTCTACGGTGATTTCGGTGGTGTAATGACTGAATCAGTCATGGATAATGTAGTTATAAGACAGTTGAATGAATATGCGATTGATAAGTGGCATGGTGAATTAATGTGCTTATCTTTTGCGGAGATGTATGGTAATCAGGTTGTGCGAGTCAGGCCGGGTTGTATGTACGGAATCCACGAATATTATCATCCTTATAGAGGCGTGATTCCTGTATTTATATATAAAGCCTTAATGAATGAGCCGTATACAGTTTATTTAAATCATAGCCGTATTCACGATTATATTGTGGATTCTTGTCGGACTTATGCTAATATCGTAGATAATTTTAAATCGGGCGAGGTATATAATGTTGGTGGCAAACGAGAGTGGAAACATGATATTAAGTATCTTTCGGATTTGGTGTTAAAAACAGTTGGGCGAAAAGATAATAATGTGACATATCTTGAATCAGAGCCTTTCACAACAAAGCATAAAACACTTGATTCTAGTAAAGCAATACGTGATTTAGGACATAACCCATCGACTCCATTAGAAGAAGGAATTGTTAAAACGGTTGAATGGATGAAGAATATATATGGGAGGAAGGATTAATGCCAGTTATTAGTAGGGTAGTATTAAAACATGAGCAGAAGTGCGCAAAATGTAAGAAAACCTTAAATGTTAATGAAGTAGTAGTAAAGGATAGAATCTCTAAAATTGAGGTTCAGAGAGATAAAGATGGTAAAATTATTAAACATATAAGACATCCTGAGAGACCTACTATATATTATCATTTAAAAGATAATTAGAGATGTATAAGTTGGACAGTCTTTTAAGGCAAGAACTTATTGACGGTAATGTTAAATTAGGTGTTTGGGGTTGTGGTTATATTGGATTAACCACAATGATTGCATTTGCTAAAGAAGGGATTTATTGTGTTGGATATGATACCAATCCGCAAGTCATAGAATCATTAAAACGTGGCGAGATTCATATTCCCACGTTAGACTATTGGCTTGGCTATAAGCCAGATGCACAACTACTTAGTATGATTCAAGTGACTAATGATTGGCATGATATGCTTTCCAAAGATATTAAAGTTCACCTTATTGCAATCCCTACGGAAAAAGATGGTGAACCATATGCCGAACCGCTTAAAGAGGTGGTCGATAAACTACTAAAGCGTAAATCCAATAGGATTAATCCTGATTTGGTAGTTATCGAAAGTACATTAACCCCAGGTATGTTTGATAATCTTGTCATTAAATCAGTTGAATCAACTGGCAAATTTATTGGAGGTGATGTGTTAGTTGGTATAGCACCACGAAGAGACTGGTTCGATTCGCCAGATAAGAATCTTAAGACATTAACTAGGGTTATCGGCGGAACAGATACGCATACATCGGATGTAATGAAGGATGTATTAAGTATAATATGCGACCATTTAATAGTTGCACGTGATACTCATATTGTGGAAATGGTTAAGGCGGTAGAAAACAGTATACTCCATGTTTGTGCAACATATGCGAATCAACTCGCCAAAGCATATCCCGATATAGATGTTGGGGAAGTGTTGCGATTAGCAGGAACGCATTGGAGAATCCCTACTTATTATCCGTCTGTAGGGACTGGAGGATATTGTATACCTTTATCAAGTAAGTATATAAGAGATGGGGCAACTATCCCTGAATATTTAGGGATTACGGAAGAAGTTATAAAATCAGATACAAACCAGCCGTCATTTATTGTAGACGTAATGCGGAAGAAAACAAAAGGTAATATTGGAATATTAGGATTAAGTTATAAGCGGGATTTAAAAGTGCATACACTTTCTCCTGCGGTTAAAATAATTAAGGAATTTAAATCACTTAAGATAGGGGTTAAAGTATTTGACCCCTATTATACAGATGAAGATGTAATGAAAATCGTTGGGGTGGAAACTTTTAAATATCCAGAAGATTTATCTCAGTTTGCTGGAATTATTATAGTTCCACCGCACAGGTTATTCGGGCAAACCCCGAAGCGTGTTTTATTTAAGTATCTTAAACAAGGCCAATTTATACTCGATAATGAAGGTATATGGGGAAAATGGCGCGAAGGCTTTGTAAAAGCTGGGATAGAATATCATAGAGTTGGGGATAAAGGGTGGTGTTTATGAACTTTGGCATAGCGGACATAGACCAACAATTTGGTGGGCATAAACGGCGTTATGTTTGTGGTATGATGATTGACTCCCGTAATCAGTCATCATGCCAGTATCCCAAAGAGGACGGACTCCTTCATGGTAATGGGTGTTATCTTAATCCTGCGGACTTGGATAAACTTGCAACCGAGACTGGTTGTTTTACGTGCATAATGAGAGACTGTGTAAGAACTGACTATAAAATGAGAAAGCATAAGAATAGCGGGTGTTCACTTTAATTTTGCAGGAATTAAAATTGGAAAATAAAGAGGCAATTAAGCAATATTGGGACAACGAACCTTGTGGAACAAGGAATATTCCTTATCCTATTGGCTCCTTCCCCTATTTCCAAGCAATAGAGAATAGACGTTATAAATTAGACCATATAACAGAAAAATATAATTTAATAGATTATAAGGGGAAGCATCTACTTGAAGTAGGCTGTGGTATTGGGACTGATTTAGTCCAGATATCTCGTACTGGTGTTCATGTTACTGGAATGGATATATCCCCGAAATCTGTTATGATGGCTAGGGAAAATCTCAGGTTATTCCAATGTGAGGGTGTGGTGATTGAGGGGGATGCGGAAAACATACCGTATAAGGATTGTTCTTTTGATGTAGTGAAATCTTGGGGCGTAATACATCATTTAGCAAATCCAGATAAAGCGATAAGTGAAATACATAGAGTATTGAAGCCGAATGGTGAAGTGTGTGTTATGTTATACCATAAACCATCCTTAGTTGTTTTACAGATGTGGCTTGCCTTTGGTTTATTTAGATTAAAGCCACTACGCAGTATAGAAGACATATTAGCTAATCACCATGAAAGTTTAGGGACAAAAGCGTACACAGTTAAACAAGTCAGGGATATGTTTTCGGAGTTTAAGAACCTTAAAATAGATTTAAGGGCGACATCATATGACTTACGTTATTGGAGAGATAAATATTTCCCATCATGGATGGTTAAATTAGTTCCACGCCAGTTAGGATGGTATGTAATTGTGCAAGGTCAAAAGAGTTGATATGCGAAAACTCTATAGCGTGGTCTTTTCTTCACGATGCTTGGCATATCGTACTGTCGTTGTGTTTCTCATTGGTATTACTATTGGTAATGCACTTCCTGAAGTGGGTACGATTGTGGGATTTCACATGGGTGTTTACTCGCATATCTTTAACCCACTATTTTTGGCTATCGGTATCTTTGGCGTTTATCAGTCACTTTGTATTCGACTTAAATAGCGTGGCTTCGGAATTTAGATTTTGGTGGTAAGGATGTGATTCATGGGTTTACGGAATAGACTAAGAATATTACGAATACAGTCAGGATTGGAACAACCCATAAGCGACAATAATCGTTATTCTACCACTATTACAAAAGATGTTATTATGACTAAATGTGCTGATATTACTAATATTACAGAAATTAAGACTTGCAAACAGATTATGGCTTTATTGAATGTACCAAAGATACCCCAACATATTGTAAAAGATAAATTGAAAGAAGGTATGTATAAAGTTATAAAAAGACTGGAAGATGCAGGTGAAACAAGTGAAGCTATTTTTAAATTCTATTGGGATATCCCTGAATTTCAGACTTTATGGAAACGGCTCAATTACACCGAAGATGATTGGCGTGAAATGCTGAAATAAAATGTTAGTTTTAATTAAATGTTTAAAAATCTTAAATTAAGGATTAATAAGAAAAAGAAAGATGGTGTTCCCTTAACTGAAAAAACATTGCGCCAAATAATGAATGAGGAACTAGAGACATATATTAAGGAAGAGGACTTACGGGAATATCTACAGACTATAGAGAAAGATAAACATAAAAAGCAGTTATGGGATTCATTATCACCGCGAGTAAAACTAAAATTGTTACGATATGCCCTAGTGAAAAAAGGAGGCAAAGATGCCCAAAATAAATAAAGGCAAACATGATAAATGTAAAAGTGGGGATAAAGATACTAATGCCACTTGGTTAAGAACTCGCAAGAGAGTTCGGCGAAAATTATTGAAGATATAAAGTATGAGTAGTAACATCACTACATTTGAGGTTTGTGTTCTTGTAAGAAAACAAGGGGCATATCATTTCTCGCATTATTTAGGGATGTATCTACATGACCAGATTACTAGAACCTTCCACTTTGATAGACGGACTCATAAACAGGCGGTAAAGGCGGGGGAGAAACGTGGCCGTGTATTATCATGCCAAAAAGTAAATGTGGATAAGATGCGTGGCGATGCATCAATGTTTATGCCGAAGTATGGCGAGAGTAACCCTTATCCAGATGCTATTGCGATGGACGAATTAATCTGGCAACATAAACCTATGATAAGGGCTGAACGGATACAGAATCAAATCAAAGATAAAAAGGAATTGACTTAAATATTGATGTGAGGTATAATAAGTGTGTGCAAGTAAGTAGGTGATTGGAATGACAAGTAAGGTTAAAAAAGAGAAAAAAAATAAGAAGATATATTCATGTTGGTCGTGCGGTTCAGAACATACCGTGCGGCATGGCTTTAATGTGACAAAATCAGGAAAATACCCGCGCAGGAAATGCCAAAATTGCGGTACAACTTTTTATGAAGAAGATGCCGAAGTTAGAAGGGGTGAGAAATGAACTTTTTAGCATTATGGATAGCGATTGGAGTATTTATTATTAGTTTGATTATAGCTTCAGTAATTTCACGAAGGTATAGAACGTATTATAAAGTGTATTTAGCTAATAATGATACGTTGCGAGGATTTAGAACGGGATGGGATAAATTGTGGCGGTCTGATGAATCTGGGATTATGGTGTTCCATTTGGATGATGGTAAATCTACTCGTATATCAAAGCATTGGATAATCAAGATTGAAGAGGAGTAAAAATGTCTGATGAGATGACCCTAAGTACTTGGATAAAGATACCTTATACTGATGGGGAAAAGATAGACCTTGCTAATCAAATTGTAGAAGCCGAAGCAAGTATTATCGGGACAACTGAAGAATTAAAAGGTAT
>Ga0265297_10002956_pt1 | contig 32436 bp, 25 predicted proteins | sample Munlanlwell13791_FD_192502 | JGI IMG/M metagenome (GOLD analysis project Ga0265297, IMG submission 192502) | Leachate microbial communities from a municipal landfill in Southern Ontario, Canada - Leachate well 137-91 | ecosystem: Engineered > Solid waste > Landfill > Unclassified | place...
CTGATCGGCTTTTTGGCGTTTCTCGACCCGCCGAAAGAGACCGCCGCCAACGCCATCAAGCAACTTAACAAATATGGCGTCCAGGTAAAAATCTTGACCGGTGATAACGAGCTTGTGACCCGAAAAATCTGCAGCGAGGTCGGCCTGAAAATAAATCGGATCTTACTCGGTACGGAAATAGAAAATATGTCTGAGGCCGAGCTCGCGGTGGCGGCGGAAGAGGCAACGGTCTTTGATAAACTCGAACCGAATCAAAAAGAACGAGTAGTGCACGCGCTCCAGAGCCGCGGCCACGCGGTTGGTTTTATGGGTGACGGCATTAATGACGCGCCTGCATTGAAAGCGGCCGATGTCGGCATCTCCGTTGATAGCGCCGTCGACATCGCCAAGGAGTCCTCAGACATTATCTTGTTGGAAAAGAGCCTCCTGGTGTTAAAGGATGGAATTCGGGAAGGGCGCAAGATTTTCGGCAATATTCTCAAATACATAAAAATGGCGGCCAGCTCAAACTTCGGCAATATGTTCAGTGTAGTCGGCGGCAGCATTTTTCTGCCGTTTTTGCCGATGCTTCCGATCCAGGTCATCACTAACAATCTGCTCTATGACCTGTCGCAAGTGACTATTCCGACGGACGGGGTTGACGAGGAGTATCTGGTCAAGCCGCGCCAGTGGCGGATCGATCAGATTCGCAAATTTATTATTTGGATTGGGCCGTGCAGTTCAATCTTCGATTACGCGACGTTTTTGCTGATGCTCTTTGTTTTCAATTGCTGGAACAACCCTCAACTTTTTCATACCGGCTGGTTTTTTGAGTCGCTGTTGACTCAGACATTCATTATCCATATTATCCGGACGCGAAAAATTCCTTTTTTACAAAGTCGCGCCAGCCTGCCGCTTATTGTGTCATCAATCGCGGTTGTTGCGATCGGAGCCTGGCTGCCCTTTTCCCCACTCGCGAATGCGCTTGGCTTCGTGTCCCCGCCACCAATCTTCTGGCTCTACATGGCTGGTTTTTTGGTCACCTATTTGCTGATCACTGAAAACGTCAAACGCTGGTTCATCCGGCGCTACGGTTGGGAATAGGCGCGGTGTTTTGATTGATGCCTGCGCCGCAAGAGTTATTGCGGTGCGATTTTTTTTGAGCCCCGGTGCTTTCTGAATATCGCCACGCCCAGACCAGCGGCGATAAGCGCAATGACCGCGATGAGCGGCCAACGATCCATTGACTGGTTTGGTGCGCCGGTCAGAGCGGTTTCCTGAGCCTGCACATCACTCGGTTGATCGGCCGAGTTAGCCGTAGACAGCACGGCAATATCTGTTTGAAATCTCGGGAGGATCCGATAGCCGTCCGTTTCATCGGCCACGACGATCCCAATGATGATTACTGCATCGCTGTTGTTCAATCCGGTCAAGCTGAGTTTTGCCGGCCGTTTTAAATACACCGACACGTCACCGTTGCCACTGTTGACGAGAAGATTCTGGCCGGATTTTGAAGCGACGGTGCCTTCAATCGAAATCAAGCGTCCGAGATACCGATCATCAAGCTCAGAGCCGGTGATGCGCTGCGGTGTTGGCGGATCGCCTGGTCCGACAATGATGATATCTTCTGGCGATGAAATCGTTAGCTTTTTGTTGTTTCCTGAGACACGCAAATTTCCAGTCACCGATACGCGATCGCCCGCTGACAGTATCGGCAGGTCGCCTTTGGCCAGTGTTAAGAGGAGTCCATCTTCGCCGGCCTGGAGATAGGCGGTTCGGATGCCGAAGATGTCGTTTGGAGCCGTAACAATTGCTTCGAGCGACGTTTTTTCTGAAGTGGCCGCTGAGACTGGCGGGTCATTTTCAGTATTCTCCGCATCAATGAATTCATTCGGTTCGTTTGGCGTGGTCGCGCTGGACCAGAGCCAATCGGTTGTTTGATCTCGCCGCGACCAAGACTGTCCCGTGCCAGCCTTTTGATAGGATACGCCACTGATAATTTTATCACCTGGTCCAATCAAGAAAACTTCATCGCCTGGATTATTCAGGGCAATATGCGTTTCTGACCGGTACAGGGCAATATATTCACCCGGTTCGATAACCGTAGATTTGTCAATTTGGTAGTAGGTTTTTTTATCAGTCAGCTGCCAGCCAATCAGATCAATTTCGCGAGTGTCGAAATTGCCGATTTCGATAAATTCTTCCTCAGCTTCTTCGCCGTCCGGATTTGGCAGCAATTCTGTCAGTGCAACGCGGGTGGAGAAATCTTCGGTTGGTTTTTCCGGCTCAGCCGGCGGCTGATCGTGGTCCGGTTCCTGGTCGTCGTCCGTTGATGCCTTCTTTGGTGCGGTGATGATATTCTCACCACCCTGGGTGATGGTGGTGCTCCACAGCCAGCCGTTCTCGGTGAAATTATACGATTGTCCTTCGGCGACGGGCGGATCATACGTCACTTCGTCCAGGATCGCGTTGTCTGGTTGGCTGAGACGGACGGTTTCCGGCGAGGCGTTGTTTAAAGCCAGCCGGGAAATATTTCGCGGCAACACGAAGAACCCGCCAGCGTTGATTATGGCGGTGGGTAGATCCTCGGTATGGATCGTATACGACCGGCTGGTATCCGCAATTTTCCAGCCCGACAGGTCGACATCAGCAGCGCCGGTGTTTTTCAGTTCAATAAATTCGGTTTCGAGATCGCCGCCTTCGGGATTTGGCAACAGCTCGTTTATTCGAATGTCATCTGAATATTCGATCGTCTCATCAACGTCATCGTCCGGAGTCGGCGCAGGATCTTCAACTGTTATTGTGAGCGTGTCAGTATCCTCGAGTTCGTCGTCTGCAACCGTCAGACTGACAACGTAGTCGCCGGGCTCAGTATATACGCTAGTGGTGGTTATTTCGGTATCGGCGTCGCCGTTGTCAAAATCCCAGCGGAAGTGCAATTCGTCGCCATCTGGATCAGACGATGCCGACCCGTCAAAATTAACCGTTTCGTTAACTGCGACGGTTTGATCGGGCCCGGCGACAGCGACTGGCGGCTGATTGGGAACAGAGTTTTTTAATAATGGCGTGCCGTCAGTTAAAGCGCCGACATCGAAATTGACTGACTCGGTCGCCGTATGCCAGGCAGTCGGCAATGCCCCGTCTTCATAGAGGTCGTTTCGTTCCATTGATTTCCAGACCGTTCCGGAAGAGTAGTCGCCGGCCAGCGGTTGGCCAGTACCGTCATCGGCCGTGTCGATCAATTCGCCAGTACCAGAATATAGCTTTATCCGGAGGCTCGTATTTGCCAGGGCTACCGCCGTGTCGACGATATCCGGCTGGATATTGAGTGTTGACTGGGCCGACTCAGCGGAATAATTGCTGATCAGGAAAAAACCGGACGGCGCGATCGTTTTCCCGCTCGGGATGGTCAGCATTGTTACGTCCTGGCCGTTGCTGAGCTTGGTCAATCTCCAGCCGGACAAATCGATTGGCTGGTCGGAGAGATTACGGAGCTCGAGCCATTCGTCGGACGCAGACAGCGACGAGCCCATCCACATGAGCTCATTGATGACCACGGTCGGTAGTTCTTCCGCCCGTGCCTGGAATGGAACGACGATAGAATAATTTGTTAACCAGAGAAAGAGCCATAAAATCTGTCCGACGACAATACATTTTTTCATTACAATCCTCTTTTGTCGTCTCGCCTGCCGTCTGATTGAAATACGAATATCGAAATCCGAAATGCGAAACAATTTCAAAATCCAAACTACAAATGATCAAAGCTACTCCATTTTCCTGATTATTGAACCAAAGATGCTCATTAATTCAGTCGACTCCCGCAACAACAACTCTTTGACATTGCTATTATAAATAGTAGGTTCCGTCAGATTCAACCAATACCGCGCTTCTTTCGCTTCCTTGCGACAGATTTTTACCCTCATCAAAAAGTCCTTTTTACTCAAGGCTTCGTTCGCTTCGATATAATTAGCACCGACCGATCCAGCGGATCTAATTAGTTGTTTGGAAATTTCAAAATGGCTGATATTTCTGGCCAAGTTTTTACAATAGGCGATTACCATCTTTGTGAAACGAAGAGTACGTTCTTCTAAGTCATATTGTTTTGAATTTTGAGATTTGGTCATTTAAACTTGTTTCGTATTTAGTGCTTCGAATTTCGGATTTTTAGAAAAATAAAAAGCCTCTCGTCAATAAGAGGATAAGCGTGAGAATTTGCCCCGTCATAACCAAGCGCTTCATAACACTGCCTTTCGGGCAAATCTCGCCTGCCGGATACGACGAGTGTAGCAGAGTATGAATATTTGTCAATAAAGGCAAGACCGACAATCAATAGCATCGCAGCGAAGGGGACGGAAGGTTGACAATAACAGCTGGCTTTGCTAATATTTGGCGTCGACCTTTCCCGTACGTATTACCTGGTCACGAAAGGACGACCATCATGACAATTGTGTACGTTCTCTGCGGCATGGCAACGCTGGAAGGCGGTATCGTGATCCTGCTCGGACGGAGCTGCTGGAAGAAGTCACGAAAACGTTCAGTAGCGCTCATGCTGATCGGATTGGTGCCCATCATTCTCTGCGTCGCTATCCTTCTGATGATCCCGAGGGTAATGAGCAGCTAAGCACAAACAGCTCACACGGGGTAACGGTAAAAAATCCAATACCCCTTTTATGTTGATCAAGTGTTTAACGTTTCAGAATTTGTTATTTCATTTTTTAGCTTATCTGGTGGAATTATCAATAGGATCTGGTAGTGTGAAAGCATATGCCATGCGTTTGAGGCCAGGTTTCTTCTATGCTAGGATGGGAGTATGATAGAACCGGCGAAAAAAGCGAATCAGTTAAAGTTGCCCGGAACGGTTATTTTTTTTATGGCCATGGTGGTATTTGGCTTGATCTATTTTACCTCACGTCGCCTGACGTCGACCGAGACAAAGAATACGAACGAGAATGTAAACGTCAACCAAAATAAGCAAAGTTTTAACACGAACAGTAATCGCAATCAGCCGATTAATAAGAATTCGATCAACCAAAATACTAATCGCAATAGCAATGCGAATACAAATACAAAAGACGAAAATAGCAATTCTCGTCCGTAGAAAACTACATACTCACTAGACCTTGGGGCGTTGCTTCGTGCGGTCCGGGCGCAATATCGTCAGTGCCAACTTCCAGGGTATACACAAGACTGTAAAAATTGTATGGCGCCGTTCCAATCGGCGTATAGACATATGGCTCGCCGCCGGGATTGGGATTTTCAGGTATGAAATCAATACGGTCCGGCAAAAGCGCGGTCAGGCTTTCGGGATAGTTGCCGTTCTCATTGAAATAGGCGGTTAGGGCGTCCATTAGCACCCGCATATCAGCCACACGTTTTGTGTCGCGGGCCAGGGCCACCGGATACAGCGGGCTGTCTTTCGAAATTGACGGCTCGCGGTTAACATTGACGTTCGCATTGTCATTTGTTCCAGCCGGCAGCGAAATGTCGTCATTGATATTCTTGACGGTGTTTTTTGAACTGTTCTTCGGAGGGTAAACAAGGAAATAGGTGAGTACCAATGCTCCGCCGATGAGAATCCCGCCCAGAAGATAAAGTTTCTTCGCGTTTCCTTTCATATAGTAAGTATAGGGTGAATGAATAATTTTGACAAATTCTCTTTCCCGACGTATTTTGCTATATTACCTATATAGGCCGTCGTGGCGGAATTGGTATACCCCGCAACCTCTCCGTCTCGGCAGACTCGACGTCGGGTGCGGGGCAGGCGCACACAATTACATAATACAAGCCAAGGTGGCGGAACTTCCGCCAAAGGCGGATCAGCCTATGGCTGAGGTATACGCGTCCCGCATCTGTGGTGGGCGAGTGGCGAAATTGGTATACGCACTAGGTTTAGGACCTAGCGCCGCAAGGCATGAGAGTTCGAGTCTCTCCTCGCCCACCACTAGTGCGGGATTCCCGCAAGGGATTGGAGGTTCGAGTCCGACCGACGGCACCAACATCTAGCATAATGAAGAAAACAATTACCGATAAAACATCGGAGCAGTTACACATAGAGCTTCAGAAAGAGCGTATCCAGGAAATGGCGTACTACCGAGAGATGGCGGTAGGCGCATTTCATATCATCGCCTACCCGGGGGTTTTCGGTCCTCATCGAGATGGTGTTTGGTTTGCTGGTCAGCTGGAGATTCATAAAAACGATGAAGTTTTAGATATGGGAACAGGAACCGGCATACTCGCTTTTTTTGCCGCGAAAAAGGCTCGAAGCGTATTAGCCGTTGATTCCAGCAAAAATGCGATACGAAGCTGTAAGAAAAATATTTCGATAAATCGAATAAAAAACGTCACAACAAAAGTTAGCGATCTATTCGATAATATAACAACATCACAAAAATTTGACGTCATTATTGCCCAGCTTCCTTATCGAAATAAACAGGCAGCATCAGAGGCGCAAAGAACCGTTTGGGACTCCAGTTTCCGAACTAACAAAAGATTTTTTTCGCAGGCCGCCCGATATCTGAAACCAAACGGAAGAATATATTTTGGACATTGCGATGCAGCGCACCCGGAAGAGATTCGCGATATAGCAAAAAAGAATCATTTGTGTATTCAGTCTGTTGCGTCAAAAAGATTTGGCAAGCTAACTTTTTTTATTTGGAAACTTGGACGGCTATCTGAAAGTTGATGATTGTATCGGCCAGAAAACAAGTCAGGCTCAAATAAAACGGAAGTATTTGATATTCGGAAATAGCTGCTAGAAATAAAATCCACTCATACGAATGAGTGGACACGAACAGACGAATGATCGGACTCGGCTATGCAAGGCCGAGTTTTTCGCGCAATCCCGGCACAGAATGCTTCTGATGGGTGTCGCTCGGAGGTGGAAATGCGCCAGTAACGGCGAGGTCGCAGAACGTTTCAAAAAGCGCTCCCCCAACCTCGCGCGCGATCCGTTCGATCTCATCCTGATCCGGATGGACGGCCAGCGAATCAGTGATGATGGCGGCAGAGGTATACGGGTATCCGAGCTCATGACTGCAGTACGCTTCCGGCAGAGCCGTATGCATACCAGCTATTGTCACGCCTTCCGCACGCAACTTTTTCGCATCGACATCAGACTCGAAACCGGGACCCCGAATAATCCTGAGCAAGCCATCCGTGACCGTTACATGGCCTCGCTGGTGAAGTGCTTCGACAAGCACCGGATGGAGGTCTCCGCAAAAGACGCGCCCTTTAGGCTGATGGAACTCAGGGCCGGAATCCTCGCTGGCAAATGTGAGGATGCCGAATTCCGGGGTGCAGTGGTCGCTCGGCAGGACAATCCCTCTGATCGGGAGGTCCTGCGGCGTGCCGACCGCGGTTGTCGATAGGATGCGCTGAGGACGGAAGCAGGCCAGTGCGAATATGAGCGGTCGCGGATCGAGGAAGTGTTCACCGCCGGACAGGTCGTGGTACATGGGAAGTCGCCAGCGCCGTCGCGCAATCGGAGCGTGAGCGGCATGGCGGTTCGCATGGACGAAAGCTGTGCCCGAGCGAGTGAAGCGCTGGACATAGACCGTACCATACGGCGTGGACACCGACTCCTCGGCGAAGTCGGGAACGAGCTCAGTAAACCGGTCGAAGCCAGTGCCGGTGATGATGGCAAAGGACGGAGCAGCGGTTGTCGGCAGGTTCATCGGTAATCCTCCCCTTGGGGTTATCAGAACGTAGTCGTTTCAATTTCTGAGGACAGCGGCTGAGTATACAAAATCCCAGTGTGTTTGTAAAGCATTGACGCTGAAAAAGCAAAGGCGTATATTTTTAACGTGTGTTGACACCCGGTCACGCATCGAACCCTCAACCGTTCACCGGTGGCCCAGGAGGTTCATCATGAACATCCGTGCACCCAACCTGTTCTCCATCGAGAGCACGCGGGAGGCGACGACGAAGGCGTGAAGACGAACACCAACTACCCTCGGATCCGGGCGCCGGATCAGATGACGGCAGGCATGCGTTCTTCCTCCGACGAGGACGGCTAGCCCAATCTAGCCCAGTGCTTCCTCGTCCGGGCAGTGGCGAGAGTGATTCCCGGCAGTATCTCGCGCTGCCCCTTTTTTATTGTTAAATAATTACCAATCAGGTATAATGAAAATATCAAAGGTCAGTTTTCCATATCCTATGAGTTACGGGAGGAGGTGAACACTACCATGGCCAAGAAAAAAGTACGCAAGGTCAAGAAAGTGAAAAAGGTAAAAAAAGTTAAACGGACCAAAAAGGTCAAAAAGGCAAAGAAACGGCGACGCTAGTAAGCGCCTGCTTCCGTAAAACGAAATTAATAATTCCGCTCCAAAAATAGGGACGGGATTTTCAAAAAAGCTGCAATCGCAGTCTGTTGACACTCATATTCAAACCTGCTATGATGAATATGCAAAAATAAACAGTTTATCCACAAAATACCCATTATGACAAAGAAAACCTTAGTATTTACTTCACCAGGCGGATAGCTTCGTTAGCCTGTTATTGGTCGAATGGCCGATAATCCGCCTGAAGGCGGTTTTTTGTTTCTCCGGGCCCAGTTCAGTAATAACCAAAACAAAACAGGTTGAACCGAGACCGGAATGAGCGAGCGATCGTTCGTTCCTGCCTCTGCTCAACAGAGGAATGAACATTGACAAGTGAATAGAGGAAACAACGATATATTGCAATTCGCAACAAACAATCACAATTTCCGATTGTGGTTAACCCGAGTAAATCGGGATATCAACAAGGGCGCACGGTGGATGCCTAGACACTAAAAGCCGACGAAGGACGTAGCAGCCTGCGATAAGCCCCGGGGAGGTGGCAAGCAACCTTTGATCCGAGGATTTCCGAATGGGGAAACCCGTTTTGACAGAAGGTCAAAACATCATGCACTGAATCCATAGGTGTATGAAGAACACCCGGTGAATTGAAACATCTTAGTAGCCGGAGGAAAAGAAATCAAACTCCTTCACTAAAGTTACGGCCAGCAGGACGTCCGTTTACGGATGGCTTGTGAACCGGAGCTTTAGCGGAGGTTCATTCCCTGAGTAGTGGCGAGCGAAAGGGGAGGAGCCCAAACCATTGAGGCCGTCTCGCGTAAGCGAGACAAGGGGTGCAAGCCCTAACGCAGCAGTGGGGTAGTGAGATATTATGTCTGGAGCTTGTTTTTCCAGGATAGAGCTTACGAACGAAACTTCCTTAGAAGAATCCGCTGGGAAGCGGAGCCAAAGAAGGTGATAGCCCTGTACTCGAAAAGGGTTTCGGCTCTATGGTAATATTCTCGAGTAACACAGGACACGTGAAATCCTGTGTGAAGTCGGGACGACTATAACAATCTTGTCACCCTTTGCTTCGGACTCGTTCCGAAGTCTAGGGTGATGAGGTGTCCCAAGGCTAAATACTTTTAGTGATCGATAGTGAACCAGTACCGTGAGGGAAAGGTGAAAAGCACCCCGGTGAGGGGAGTGAAATAGTATCTGAAACCGTGTGCCTACAAGGAGTCAGAGTCCTGAACTTGTTTCAGGATGATGGCGTGCCTATTGAAGAATGAACCAACGACTTAGTTGGGTACAGTTTGGTTAAGCCCGTGTAGGGTGGAGCCAGAGTGAAAGCGAGCACGAATAGTGCGCATGGAGCTGTAGTCTTTCGGCATCCGCTTCGGCGGCGTGTCGAGGGACTACGTGCTTCCGATTGTACTCACTAGACCCGAAGCCAGGTGAGCTATCCATGGCCAGGATGAACCCCGCAGAAATGCGTGGGGGAGGTCCGAACCCACTAGCCGTGCAACACTAGGGGATGAGCTGTGGATAGGGGAGAAATTCCAATCGAACTTGGCAATAGCTGGTTCTCCTCGAAATAGCTTTAGGGCTAGCCCGACAGATTGCCTCTTCCGAGGTAGAGCACTGAATGGGTGCGGATGGCTTTGCCTACCGCGTCCAACCAAACTCCGAATGCGGACGGAGGAACTGTCGGAGTCAGACCGTGGGGTCTAAGCTTCACAGGTCTAAAGGGAAACAGCCCATGATCACCGTCTAAGGTCCCTAAATCTCAATTGAGTGTTAAAGGTGGTGGAACGACTTTTACAACTAGGAGGTTGGCTTAGAAGCAGCCATCCTTTAAAGAAAGCGTAACAGCTCACTAGTCAAGTTGTTCTGCGCCGAAAATTCCCGGGGCTAAATTGAGTACCGAAGACGTGGGCTTGTCGCGTTTACGCGATGAGCGGTAGAGGAGCATTCCGTGTTCAACGAAGTCGTTTCGTGAGGAACGGTGGAGAGCACGGAAGAGAGAATGTTGGTATAAGTAGCAAAAATCCGGGTGAGAACCCCGGACACCGAAAACTCAAGGTTTCCTAGGCAACGTAAATCGTCCCAGGGTTAGGCGGTCCTAAGCTCAAGCTGAAAGGCGTAGGCGATGGACAGCTGGTTAATATTCCAGCCCTTCCTGCTGATTGTACGTGCCTGACGCATGGCGAACGTCCGAGCGGATTCATGGAAATGTCCGTCGTTTGTTCCACGCAAGTGGAATGGACGGAAGATGAAGCTTCGGCTGATTCGATTCGGGCACACGCTGTGCCAAGAAAAGGGCGCGTGCGCGTGTCAGCAGGAAACCGTACCGTAAACCGACACAGGTGAGTGGCCCCGCAGAAGGGGTAAGGTGAACGAGAGAACCCTCGTTTAGGAACTCGGCAAAACAGCGGCCGTAACTTCGGAATAAGGCCTGCCTGTACCAGGCGCAAGCTTCGGTACAGGCCGCAGCGAATGCTCTCAAGCGACTGTTTACCAAAAACACAGGTCCCTGCTAAGCCGTAAGGCGACGTATAGGGGCTGATGCCTGGCCAGTGTCAGAACGTTAAGCCAAGGGGTGCAAGCCTCGAAGCTAAGCGCTGATGAACGCCGGCGGTAACTATAACCGTCCTAAGGTAGCGAAATTCCTTGTCGGGTAAGTTCCGACCTGCACGAATGGCATAACGACTTGAGAACTCTCTCAACGAGGGACTCGGCGAAATTGCAAGACCGGTAAAGATGCCGGTTACCCACAACTAGACGAAAAGACCCCGTGAAGCTTTACTACACCTTGATATTGACTTAGCGCTGATTCCGTTTGAGTATAGGTGGGAGACTTTGATCCCTGGGCGCCAGCCCGGGGGGAGTCAACAGTGAGATACCACCCTGACTCAATGTTAAGTCTAACCCTTCGCCTTTACAGAGGCTGGGGAACAGTGTCTGGCGGGTAGTTTGACTGGGGCGGTCGCCTCCCAAAAGGTAACGGAGGCGTTTACAAAGGTTGGCTAAGTCCCGATGGAAACGGGATGCGTCGCGTAAAGGCACAAGCCAGCTTTACTGCAAGGGCGGCAACCCGAGCAGTTACGAAAGTAGAACTTAGTGATCCGACCGTACGTAATAGGACGGCGGAAGCTCAACGGATAAAAGTTACTCCGGGGATAACAGGCTGATCGCGCCCAAGCGTCCACAGCGACGGCGCGGTTTGGCACCTCGATGTCGGCTCATCGCATCCTGGGGGTGAAGAAGCTCCCAAGGGTTTGGCTGTTCGCCAATTAAAGCGGTACGTGAGCTGGGTTCAGAACGTCGTGAGACAGTTCGGTCTCCTATCTGTTGTGGGCGTTGGATGTTTGACCGAGGACTCTTCTCTAGTACGAGAGGACCGAGAAGAACGAACCTCTAGTGAACGAGCTGTCCCCCATGGGCATGAGCTCGGTAGCTACGTTCGGCCGGGATAAACGCTGAAAGCATATAAGCGTGAAGCCTTCCTCAAGATAAGACATCCGTATCAGATCCCAAGGAGATTACTTGGTAGATAGGCTCCAGGTGTACGGCCCGTAAGGGCTTTAGCCGAGGAGTACTAATTGATCGAGTATCCCGATTTACTCTGGCTGACCAGAATCGCGGATGCAATATATGGTTGTACCTCTATTCACTGGCAGGCGTATGATTAAAAAGTATAAAATTTATTTGACGTTGGTATTCTTCGTTGTTTTGGTGACTGTCTTTATTGGTCTCGTCTTTCTGCTCACCCCAGCGCAACTTGCTCTCTAATAGTAAACTTCAGTTCAGAGATCCGGGTGTTTCAAGCGACTGGGTCACACCTGTTCCCATTCCGAACACAGCCGTTAAGCCAGTCAGCGCCGATGATACTCGCCCCATAGAGGGTGCGGGAAAGTAGGCCAATGCCCGGTTCCTTGAACTGAACAATGCGAAAAGACTCCCGAGAGGACGGGGGTTTTTTCTTTTGTCTCATCATAGGAAGATATGCTATACTAAGCGCACGAAATCATTAAAAAACCTCGTATATGACCAAAAGCGGACGAACTCGTCTCACCATTACATTGCGCAAGGATATTCTCAGCCAACTTGATAGTATCATCGACGGTGAGCGGATCCGAAACCGGTCGCACGCGATTGAATATGTTTTGAGCCAAAACCTCGGGCCGAAAATACACCACGCGCTCATTTTGGCCGGCGGCCAAGGCGTAAAAATGCGGCCGTTCACCTATGAAATGCCGAAACCGATGATTCCGGTAAAAGGCCGGCCGATCCTCCAGCATATCATCGAATCGATACGGAATTGCGGCATCACCGACATTGTGATTGTGATCGACAAACAGCTCGGCGAAAACATCAAGAAGTATTTCGGCGACGGTTCGAACTTCGGCGTGAAAATCACCTATATTGTCGAGAAAGAACGCGCCGGGACAGCAGGCGCGATCCGGCTGGCCAAAGACAAGCTGACCGAGCCGTTTCTGCTCTACTACAGTGACGTGCTGGCGGAGATTGATTTGCCGGCGTTCATGGAGTTTCATAAGAACACCGGGTCAGTCATGAGTGCGGCGCTGAATGCGACCGATAAGTTCTCTGATTACGGCGTCGTCAAGCTCCAGGGAAACACGATCGTGAATTTTGTCGAGAAGCCAACTCATAATGACACCTTTGGACTGGTAAACGCCGGCATATTCCTGGCCGAACCTGAATTGTTCGATTTGCTGCCGCAAAAAACACCCGCTAGTCTTGAGCATGACGTCCTCCCGAATTTAGCCAAGCGCGGCCAGCTCTCCGGCTACCCGTTTTCGGGAAAATGGTTCGATATTTCCACACCGGAAATATATGAACGCGTCTTGAAAGAATGGCAAACCTAAGTGGTGGAACTTAAAATTCACAACGCAGAAGGAAGAAGGCTGGTTGTCCCCCGAACCGATCGGCCAAAGGCCACTGGTTCAGGGGACTTCAATAATTATTCCTTCTGAATTATGAATTATTAATTTCTGATAAATGGTTGTTGAACAAACACTTGAGAAGCTCGGTTTCAGCGAAAAGGAAAGTGCTGTCTATTTGGCGTTGCTCCGGCGCGGGCCGTCGGCTGTCCGGGCACTGGCCAGTGAGGCCGGGATCAACCGCGGAACAACCTATGATATTTTGAAATCACTCCGCGAACAAGGCCTGGTTTCGTATTACCACCAGGACACCCATCAGTATTTTGTGGCTGAGGATCCGGAAAAACTGACCGCCCTTCTCGAATCCAAGCAGCGGTTATTGGCGGAGACGAAGTCGGAACTGTCGCGCCTCATTCCCGAGCTCAAATCAACCTACGACAAACAGGGTGAGAAGCCGGTCGCCAAGTATTATGACGGCATTAAAGGTATCACGACAATTCTGCGCGACGTTATCGAAACAATGGCCAAAGCGCCGGCGCCGAAAGAATACTATGTCTATTCATCGGCTGATATCCGAAAATATCTCTACCAGGATTTTCCTGATTTTACAGAGGAACGAAAAAAACGGAACATCCACGTAAAAATAATCGCCCTCGGCGAAGGCGGCAAACCGCTGGGACTGGACGAACGGCGCTGGCTTAGACAGAAGAAAGGCGCGCCAACCTATATCATTATTTACGATCACAAGACCGCGCATATTTCGGTGGCTAAGGACGGTACGCCGCGAGGTATTATTATTGAAGACGCCGGCTTGGCGCAGACGCAACGGGTGCTATTTGAACAATTATGGAAAACGCTGGCATAGCAGCCACCTAATCAGCCCCTTTCTTATGGTGTCGGTCAAACCAGAAAAAACTGCCAAGGAAAGAACAGTGGGATTGTTTCCGGTTGCGGCGGCGCTGATCGGAAATTTTTTTGTACTGATCATCAAAAGCCTGGCCGCTATTATTTCCGGATCAAGCGTTTTGTTTTCCGAGGCGATCCACAGTTTCGCCGATACCGCCAACCAAGCCTTATTAGCGATCGGTCTTAGTCGATCCCGGAAAAAACCCGATGAACTCTTCGTTTACGGCTATGGCAACGAACGATTCTTTTGGGCGCTGATTTCGGCCTGCGGTATCTTCTTTATCGGCGCGGGCGTGACGGTTTTCCGCGGGATAACGTCTTTTCTGACTGGACACAGTATTGTGGCTGAACCAATCATCTATTTCATCCTCTCAGCCTCTTTTATTATCGAGTTGGCCACCCTACTGATTGCGGTTCGAGAACTTAAGAAAAAGTCCGAACATAAAAGTATTTGGCACATAATTAATAACGGCGATCCGTCGACCTTAGCGGTGTTGTTTGAAGACAGTGTGGCTGTTCTAGGCGTGGCGATCGCCTTTGTCAGTATCCTCTTGACTGAGTTGACCGGGCATAATTATTGGGACGCGACTGGCTCGATCGTTATTGGCGTTTTACTGGGAGTAGTCGCAATCACCTTGATCGTGAAAAACCGTAAATATCTTATCGGCGCGACCATGCCGAGACATTTGAGCGCTGAGATAATTTCCTATTTGGAAGCCGACCCGGCGATCGAAAAAGTCCTCGATTTCAAGTCCACGGTTCTTGACATCGGTGTGTATCGCATAAAATGCGAAATGGAATTTAACGGCCACGCGTTATTGAGGGAAATCTATCCGACCTCAGATCTGAGAAAAAAGTTTAATCAGGTCAAGAACGACTATGAAGAATTCAAAAAATTCTACGTTGAGGTGGCCGATCGCATTCCGCGACTCGTCGGCCGGAAAATTGACGAGATTGAAGATCGCTTGAAAGTAAAACATCCAGGGATAAAATACATTGATATAGAAATAAATTAGCTCAGAATACGTTATTATTGGTAACGATAGGCATTTCCATGGCAAACGTTATCAGTGATCTTCATCTCCACTCCAAATACTCCCGGGCCGTGTCTCAGGACATGGACCTCGAGCACATGGCCGCCTGGGCGGCGAAAAAAGGCATTGATGTTATCGGCACGAGCGATTTCACCCATCCCGAATGGTTTCGAGAACTGACGGGCAAACTCGAACAACAGCCGAACGGGTTATACAAACTGAAAGCTTCATCCTTTCCGGTTTTTTTCATTCCGGCCACCGAACTCTCGTGTATCTACAGCCAGGGCGGCCGGACGCGGCGAATCCACACTGTTATTATCGCTCCAGACCTGAAGGCCGTCGAGTTGATCCGGACCAAACTCGGCTGGCAAGGGAATTTGAAATCCGACGGGCGGCCGATTCTCGGTCTCAGCTCGATCGAGCTCGCAAAAAATATCTTTGACGCCTCGCCCGACTGCTTGATCATCCCGGCGCACGCTTGGACGCCGTGGTTTTCACTCTTCGGCTCGGAGTCGGGCTTTGATTCGCTGGCCGAATGTTATGGTGAGTTCTCGGACCGGATCTACGCGATTGAAACCGGCTTGTCATCCGATCCGCCGATGAACTGGCGCTTGAGCCAGCTTGATAGTAAGCAAATTGTATCATTTTCAGACGCACACTCCGGCGCGAATCTCGGCCGGGAAGCCACGGTCTTTGAATTGGAAGAGTTAAGCTTTCATAATATTTCTCGGGCCTTAACAGCGCCAAGCGTAAATAACCGAATTGCCTACACGATCGAGTTTTTTCCCGAAGAGGGTAAATACCATTGGGACGGCCACCGAAAATGTGAGATTCGATTTTCGCCCCAGGAAACAAAGGAGCACAATTCGCTCTGTCCGAGGTGCGGCAAACGCCTGACGGTCGGCGTCATGAGTCGGGTGGAAAAAATAGCTGACCGGCCCGAAGGTTACAAACCCGATAGTCGACCGCCCTTCAAAAGTCTCGTGCCGCTGGCCGAGGTGATCGGCGAGGCGCTGGGCGTGGGCAAAGGATCGAAATCCGTCATCGCCGAATATGACAAGCTCATTCAGGCCGGGAAGAACGAATTCAATGTTTTGCTAAATGTTGAGTTGAGTGAACTTCAGACGATGACTCAGCCGCGTATTGTCGAGGCGATTCAAAAAGTCCGCGAGGGAAAAGTGCATATTAACCCGGGATATGACGGTGAATACGGCACGGTGAAGATATTCGATGAACAGGAAGAGAATGTGGCGACTAGGCAAAGCTCCCTGTTCTAAGGCGGGACATTATTTTTGCAGCTGAAAAGCTGTTTTATTATTATAAAGTTGATTATTTCCCCAAAATACGGTACAATCGCAACGATTAGTGACGTCGTGGAGAGGTGCCAGAGCGGTTGAACCCCGCACCAACGCCAGAGCGTGATGCGGGACAAGCGGGCTGGTCTCGAAATGCGGTACCCAGTACTGAGGTGGAGGCGTGCCAGAGCGGTTGAATGGGCCGGTCTCGAAAACCGGTATGCCTGCAAAGGTATCGGAGGTTCGAATCCTCCCGCCTCCGCCCTAGTGCTGGGTCGGATCCCTCCCTATCCGCCAGACAATAATGAATAGTCATTTACTAAATGAAAGTTACCCGCAGTGAGGCAACTAAGAAGGAAAAACACGGCATCAACCTTTGGGTTTATCCAACCGGTCAGGAAGAGGCTGGCGTGGTTTACATTGAGGTAGCTGAAGGGCATTTAGAAGAGTTTTTTCATCGGCGGTGTACCTTTGTCTATTATGTGCTTGAGGGCGAAGGGACATTTTACTTGAACGGCGAACCGACGCCCGTCCAAGCGACCGACCTGGTCGTCATTCCGCCAATGACTAAAATTTACTATCTCGGTACAATGAAATTAACGCTGACGACCATACCGTCCTGGACTGAAAAAGATGAAGTTCACGTGCGGTTTATATCTAAACCTACGCCTAAAATCTAACCATGATCGAAAATAGCATTGTCTATCGCGATCTGAAAAAGTACAACTTCTTCCGGATGTCGAAAGCGGAAGGTTCGTTTATTTGGGACCGGGACGGAAAACGATACATCGATTTTACGTCCAGTTGGAACGTGACGAATCTCGGCTGGAATCACCCGGAGGTGAATGAAGCGGTGGCCGCGCAAACAAAAAAGAATGTTCAGGGATTATTGTGGGGCTCGGATCCGATCCAGGAAGAATATGCAATGAAACTGACGTCTGCTTTACCCGATTCTTTAAATGCCTGCGCGAAAGCGACGGGCGGCACTGAAGCCATCGAGGAATCGATTAAAATCGCCCGCGCCGCCACCGGCCGGAAAACCATCGTCGGGTTCAAAAACAGTTATCACGGCCAGCTGTTTGCTTCGTTGGCGCTCGGCTATTCGGCTGAAGCGCTCGACCGAATCGCTCCCCTCGTACCGGAGTTTGTTCAGCTGGATTTTCCGAAAGAATCATTGGGCGAAGCGAATAATAAGCTTTTTTTGGCTCGTCTGAATGAAGTACTTATGAAGAAAGACGTGGCGGCGCTCATTACTGAGCCCGGAATTATCACTGGTTGGGGCTCGACCGCCGTTGCTTACCCCGGCTTTACAAAAGATGTCCGGGCGTTGACGCAAAAATATGGCACACTCCTCATTATTGATGAAGTAGGCACGGGATTTTCTCGAACGGGAAAGTTGTTTGGCATCGAACGCGAAGGCATTGCTCCCGATATGATCGTCTTTGCCAAAGGAATTTCAAATGGTGCGGCGGCGATCGGCACGGTCGTCGGGAATGCCGAACTGTTCCGATCCACCTTCCCCTATACGAGTCTTATTTCCACCTTCGGCTGGACGCCAGTGGCCTGCGCGGCGGCTTTGAAAACACTTGAGATCCACCAGCGAGACAAGGTTTGGGAGCAGGCCGAGGCAAAAGGAAAACGCATCAGACAGAAACTCGAGCCACTCGTTGGTCAAGCCATAACCGATCTTCATGGCTTGGGCATGGAAATAGGTTTTTTGGTCAACAACGAGGGAACAGCGAAGAAGCTTATTGACGAAGCATTGGTGAACGGGCTGCACGCTGTCATCGGCGGCGGACAAAACATCCAGATTATGCCGCCACTGACCATTCCGTACGATGTTTTAGACGAAGGTCTGGATATATTAATTAATACAATTAACAACGTATCGTAAGGAGACAATATCATGATGTCCCAAATTCCCATCCAATTACAAAAAGCCAAACCCGAGGAAATCGATGCGGAAATTCTCCGGGCCGGCATCATTGCCGAGTATGACGCCATAAACTTGTATGAGCAAATGGCCGCGCTGACCGGAAGTGCCGACCTCAAAAAAGTGCTTCTGGAGATCGCCCGGGAAGAAAAAACCCACGTTGGCGAATTCCAGGCCATGTTACTGAAACTCGATAAGGAACAAGTGACCGAGCTCGACAAGGGGAAAAAAGAGGTTGAAGAATTGACCGGCAAATAAACACAGCGTTCGATCGTCTATTCATCCCCATGTATCGAAGCAAAAAGATTGATAAAAAACCGCGCCGGAGGCTGGCCATTGATTTTGATGGAGTGATCCACCGATATTCAAAAGGTTTTTATGACGGCTCGCTCTATGATATTCCTGTTCCCGATGCCCGCCGGACACTAATCAATCTGCGAAAAAAATGGTGGCTCTACGTCTACACGACTCGGGCTCGCGACAAAAAGGGCCGGCAAGCCGTGGAGCGATATTTGCGTAAATACGGAATTCCCTTTGACGAAGTGGTCGGGCAAAAACCGATCGCCTTTGCCTATATTGACGACCGGGCGATTACTTTTACTGATTGGCCGAGTACGGTGAAAAAACTTACGGCCATGAACCAGAAGTATTTGAAGAAATTACGGAGCGTGGAAAAATCATGATAACCATTTCTGAAATTAAGGGGAGAGACGGTATCAAACGGTTCGTTCGTTTTCCATGGTTGATCTATCGAAACGATCCAAACTGGGTGCCGCCTCTGTTGAAAGACAAAGAGGATTATTTAAACCCGGAGAAAAATCCATACTACAAACATTCCCGGGTATTATTGCTCATGGCCCATCGGGATGGGAAGCCGGTCGGCCGCTTATCGGTTCACGAGAACGCCGAGCACGTCAAACGACATCGGGAAAAAATCGGCTTCTTCGGTTTTTTTGAATGTGTGAATGACTTTGACGTTGCCAAGGCCATGTTCGATCATGGCAAAGAGTGGCTGCAAAAGCTTGGCTACCTCAAAATGCGCGGCCCGGCAAATTTCTCGATCAATGGGGAATATTCTTTGCTCGTCGACGGCTTTGATTCCCCGTCAATGGTAATGATGACCTACAATCCGCCGTATTATGCGACACTACTTGAACGCTACGGGTTTAAAAACTCGCAGAACATGTATGCCTATCAGATTGATCTCGGCGTTGGTTTGCCGGACGAAGCTTTAAAATTTGCCACGGCCGTTGAAACAAGCCGGAAGGATTACCGGGTACGGAAGGTAGATATGAAGCACTACGATCGTGATGTGGGCATCGTGCATACAATATATACCCAGGCCTGGGATGATAACTGGGGCGCTGTGCCCGAGACCGAGGCCGAAATTAGAGCGCTGGCAAAAGATCTCAAAATGGTAATTGACAAGGACATTGCCTTCGTCGGTGAATTGAACGGTCAACCCATCGGCTTTTCCTTATCAATCCCGGACATCAATCAGGCGATTCGAACGGCCAACGGTAAACTATTCCCTTTCGGATTGTTACGGATCCTTTTAAAAAAACGGCACATCGACTCCATGCGCGTGCTGGTCATGGGCGTGTTGAAGGAACATCGGCACCAAGGGTTTGACGCAGTTTTTTATAAAAGAACACTTGAAGAGGGAAGAAAAAAAGGGTATAAAACAGCTGAGATGTCGTTAATAAACGAATCCAACGCACCTATGCGCCAGGTTTTGGAACGAATCGGGGCAAAGATATACAAGACGTATCGGATGTATGACCTCGATATTATCTAGTAATAGTGCATCGTCAAGAGGAATAATGTCTAATTTTTAATTGCCGGTACACACATGTCACCAGAGGGCGAACCAATACCAACTGTCGACAACGAAGCAGCCAAAGTAGTTTCCGAAAGAGATGCGTTAAAAGAGAAAGAGCGTCAACGACAGCTGGCGCAGGCAGAAATGATCGCGATAATCGGTCAAGAATTACGCAATGGCGCTTTTGATGAGTACGGGGAAGTTAAGCTTGATGCGATTGTCTTCGATGATGGCGCGGGTCATCATCACGAACATTCGATTTCCCAGGATGAGGCTGAAATCGTGGTACGGGCGATGTGGGGTGCTAGTACGACCGAATATGACTCATTGTGCACGCATGTTTATAATCAGCTACAGGCGGCTGGGTTCGATATACAAGAACCTTCGGCTATTAAAGTCAGATTGGTAAAAACCAGCCAAGAGCAGAAATGATCAGGCGGCTTTTAAAGAAAGGGGGCTGGCGAAGCGAAGGCTTTCAGCCTTTTTTGTTTTTGCTACCACGCGATCGGTCTTTCTTGGTATTACCTAACTGGTGTATGCTGTAGCCATGGAACTGATCGACATCGTTAATGATCACAACGCTGTAATTGGCCGAATTTCAAAGGACCAACTCTATGACGGCCCGAATAACCACCGAATCGTCCACGTTTTGATATTCAATAACAAGGGCGACGTCGCCTTGCAACTCCGCAGCCGGACGGTTGCCTTTTTGCCATCGCATTGGACCACAGTTGTCGGCGGACATGTTCAGGCTGGCGAAACTGTTGAACAGGCGGCGAAACGGGAAATGGTCGAAGAAATTGGCGTGGCTGTTCCATTTAAAAAGCTGTTTGAAATTATCTACGTGCCGCCACAGCGGCCGGATATGAAAAAGTTTCTGACAATCTTTAAGGCGACGCACAATGGCCCCTTTACCCCCAATCCAGAGGACGTTGAACGTGTTGAGTTTTTCAGCCCTAATAAAATCAAACAAAAAATCGCACGAGGCAAGAATTTGCATCATGAAATGGTGGTAATTATGAAAACCCTTTTACAAAATAAAAACAGATGAACAAGAAATTAACCCCCGAACAATACAACGTCTGTTTTCTCAAAGGCACCGAACCACCCGGCAGTGGGAAGTATTTGCATACCAAGGAGCCGGGTGAATACCACTGCGTGAATTGCGGCCAGCTTTTGTTTTCTTCGGAAACCAAATATGAATCAAATACCGGTTGGCCGAGTTTCTGGGATATGGCAGACCCGAAACATTTCAGGTTTGAAGAAGACCGATCGCTCGGCTTAGTTCGAATGGAAGTCTTGTGTTCGAAATGCGGGGCGCACCTCGGTCATGTTTTCGATGATGGTCCGACTGACCGGACAGGCAAGCGATATTGCATCAATTCATTGGCCTTGGAATTTCAAGCCAAGAAAAAAAATGAAAATCCTTAAGCTAGCGCGCAGTAAAATAATTACCCAAAATACAATGACCCGTCGAAACAGAAAAACCTTCACGACCCGGTTCGTTCAAGGATTTTTTTGGACAGCGTTGTTTTTAGTCGGTTTTAGCATGCCGCGTCTTCTTGATTCGACGTTTGCGACCAGTATGGTTTTATCAAACAGGATATCAAACCAGCCGACAAATTCCTTTCAGACAAACAATGAACTTCCGCAAATTCAAAAAAAAGATGCGCCTTCGCTGACAGTGAGAAATTTCGAGAAACGTCTCCCGATGATTTCCGTGAAACGTTCTGATACATTTAGTATTCCGATCGTGATGTATCACTACATTCGGTATCGTGATCCGAACGACCCAGGTGACATCGGGTTATCCGTCTCGCCGGAGAATTTCCGCGCTCAACTGGCTGATTTAAAGAAGAAAGGCTATCAGACAATTACTTTTCGCCATGTCCGCGAGCAACGCTTGCCGGCCAGACCCGTCATTCTCACGTTTGACGACGGGTATCAGAATTTTTACGAGGCGGCGTGGCCGGAACTAGAGAAACAGAACATGACCGCCGTGGTTTATGTGATCGCGAATTTTACTAAAAAGGAATACCTCAGCGACACTGAAATCGTCAGACTGTCAAACGCCGGTATCGAGATTGGCTCCCACACGCTCGACCATCGCTTACTAGACATTCTTTTGCCGGAAGAACAGCAACGCCAAATTCAGGAAAGTCGAAGCCAGCTTGAGCGCTTGATAAAGAAACCGATTGTCAGTTTTGCTTACCCTTTCGGCGACTATTCTCTCGAAGCGGCCAGAGAGGTGCAGGCAACCGGGTATTCATACGCCGTCACGACAGCCAATACGCTGGCTGACTTTTCATCGCCGTTCACGTTGGGCAGATACCGGGCGCACGACCGGCCAGAACTCGAATTTCTTGATTGATTATCCGTCAATTTATGAATAACAACATGAAGGTTGAAAACACATTCACGGTCCAGAAAATACTGCGGCGCCTGCGTGCGCACGCCAATCCAAAAAACGTGGCTGGCATGGCGCGGTTTGGCATAAATCCAAAAAACACGCTTGGGATCAGCATCCCGATACTCAGAAAACTTGCAAAAGAAATCGGCAAAGACCACGCGCTAGCTGAACAACTGTGGAAGACAAAAATACACGAAGCCAGAATCCTGGCCGGTTTCATTGACGATCCAGCGCTGGTGACGCCCAGCCAGATGGACCGTTGGGTGGAGGATTTTGATTCCTGGGACGTCTGCGACCAGGTCTGCTGCTTCCTTTTTGACAAGACGCCATATGCCTATCAAAAAGCGATTCAGTGGTCACGCGCCCGGGAAGAATTCGTCAAACGCGCCGGCTTCGCTCTCATGGCCGGGTTAGCCTGGCACGACAAGACGGCAGCCGATAAACAGTTCGTACCATTATTACGCTGCATTGAGCAACAGGCTGATGATCCGAGGAATTTTGTAAAAAAAGCAATCAATTGGGCGTTGCGCCAGATCGGGAAACGCAGCCCCGTCCTTGCGAAGAAAGCCGTACCGGTAGCCAGGAAATTGGCCGCATCAAAAAACCCGGCGGCCCGCTGGGTGGGCAGCGACGCGCTCCGCGAGTTCATTAAAAAGGGCATGGTGACATAACTGTTGACAGTTTACATCTGCCATGGTAAGAAGACGCCGTCTGGAATCAGGCGGCGGTTTTCAATGTCCGGCGGGTTCGTGGTCGTTTGGTAAAGGGAGGGACGGATGCTCAGCTATTTTCGGAGTCATTGGCTGATGGTCGGACGATTCTGGCTGTCGGTACACGCAATCACGATGTCACCGGGGGTGATGAAGCGGTTGGCTGAAGGAGGCGTTCTATGAACGAACAGCGGTCGAGTTCTGCTGCCTGGACGGTTTTCATCGTACTTTGCGTGCTCGTTCTCATCGGCCTGATGGTTCCGGCGATCGTCTGGACGGTGCTCATTGTGCTGGGTTCGCTCGGTCTGCTTGGCTGGATAGTCTTCGCGACCGCCAGCTTCAGCGCAGCGACCAAGGCACACGGCCCGCTCATGGCCTTTGCCAAGTTCTTCCTTCTCGGCACGCTGGGCACGATCATCTCCACGGTGCTGGTCAAGGGGAACTGGGCGATCGCGCATGGAGTCGAGCAATCGCTGGTCTGGGGGGTTTTCGGCGTCTGGATCGGTGCGTCTTTTGTCTATGCCCCGGCCGGCGTGAACGCATTACTGGCCAAGAACTGGTGGCCGAGCCTTTCCTGGCTGTGGTCGTTCCTCGGCTGCCCGAACGGCGGCGCGCGGTGGTGGATGGCGTTTTCGACGAGCGCCTGGATCAACGTGCTGGGCGGATACGCCTATACGATGATGGTGACCCACAAGTACACCGATCATCTGATCCTCAACCACTGGCACGGCATCTTCGGTCTGACCGACTTTGCGGGCAGCGTCGATCCGAACGTGGTTATCGCCTTCCTCTGGAAGACAATCTGGCTCTTCTGGCTCTGGGCGCACGCTATCACGTTCCGTTTGCCCGAGGAGTGGAGGGTGATCTTTGGCGCCCTCCTGTCGGTGGCTCTGGGTATCTTGCTTGCCTGGATGCGATGACAGAGGCACCTTCAGATGAGGTAGCTGCAGGGGCATTTCCCGCCCCTTTTTATTTATCTAATATTAGCCAAATGTATTTATTTTTTCGCATTAAACACATATTTTGTTTAAATTATTTGACATTAGTACAAAAATAAGGTATAATACTAGTAGTTAACGAAAATAAAAACAATAAAAAAGCCGAATATATGGAACGAGCGAAAAGCAGACACTCTTTACATCTCTGCTTTTTATTGTTAAGAATACATGTTTCCTGAAACGATAAAAAAACCTAGGAAATACTGCAAAATGAGGAGTCTATTCCTCAGACAGATACGAAAAGCAGACCGAGGATTTTCGGAGAAAAAATCCAGGTTTTGGCTACCCGCCTGGTCTTTTATAATGAAGGTTTTCTTGATTTTGTGTTCCTGGCCTGCGTATCTGACCAAAACGCAGCAAGAAAGCTTCGCTGAATTTGCCGGTCGCGATGAACGCGGGTTATATCTCGAAAGTTATTCGCAACACATCCGGTATTATCGGGCAGCGGTGACGTCATTTCTTTCGATGGTTGCACTGATCGGCTTAATTTTCTCCGGAATAACACTCCTTGGCCTGGCGGCATTTGAGCCGGTTCGGACGACGGCAAAAACTGATGGTCAGGAAGCGGTCTCATGTCTCTCGCCGGGCGTTGTCATGTCTTGGCCGGAAGAAACAACATATTGTAATACCGGCGATGAATTCGATATCATCAGCCATTGGTACGGGTATGGCACGTGCCTGAATACCCACAATTTATACTGGATGTTTGTTCGCAATCAATCAACAAACGTTGATATGCTGCCGACCGGTACGGAGTTGACTGCGCCGACAAATCCAATGGTCGGGTATTCGGAAAACCAGGAAGCCTGGACGCTTGCTACCTGCCAGACCACCGGGAAGTACCAGGTAGGCGTCCGGTCGGAAAACAACAAGTACAGTTCAAAACTCTGGGTCTATGTAAATCCGCCAGCCAGCCCCACGAATATCGTTGAGACGGAAGCGACGGATACGTCGATTACCGTCAGCTGGACGGATAATTCAAATAATGAAGAACGATTTCGCGTCCAACGTCAAACGAACGTTACGCCGAGTATGGATTGTGACGCGCCGACAGATCTCGGGACGGCGAATGTGGACCAAAGTTCATACTACAACAATAACTTGACCGCTAATACAGGATATTGTTATCAGGTGCGGGCGGAAAATGGAAACGGTAACACCGACTACACCAGCGCCGTGAAAACATACACTCTGCCGGTCGCGCCAAATCTGTCTGCTGACCGATCAGCCTCAACCTGGTATAATACGCCGAGTTTTCAATTCACCAATAGCGCTGGTTGGAACGAGGGCGGGGTCAGGTATTACCGCTCAGTCTGGGATACAAATCCAACCCACACCTGGGCCGATACCGAGTCGCTCTGGAGCGAAGCCGAGAATGATTGTCCGCCCTTTGACGGCGGCAACGGTTCATGCGGAGCGACCGGCAATACAATCACAGAAACAGCCGTCAGCGAAGGCAACAGTCTTTATTTACACGTTCAAAGCTATAATTATGCCGGGGCGAATAATGGCAGCCATGATTACGGACCGTTTTATTATGACGCGACCCCGCCTGGCTCGCCAAGCGCCGTCCGCGACGGCACGGGTTCAAGCGACAGCGACTGGTCAAACGATACGACGACCCTGAGCGGCGCATGGGAAGCGGCAACAGACAATCTCTCTGGTATCCAAAAGTATCAATATGCCATCGGCACAACGGCCGGTGCCACGGATGTGGTCAATTGGACTGACAACGGGGCCACAACCTCGGTTAGTGCAGCCAGTTTAGCGCTCGAAAATGAACAGACATATTATCTCACCATTCGTTCGGTCGACCAGGCCGGTAATACCGGTTCTGAAACAACCTCTGACGGCATAACGATTGATACGGAAGCGGCAACGCCAGCCAGTATTGTGGCCGCGCCGGCGCGTACCAGTGTCACCATAACCTGGACGACCAATGAACTAACCACCACCCAGCTGGAATGGGGTACGACCGAAGTCTACGGCAATCTGACGAGTGAAAACGCTGAATTGACCACTGCCCACGAGGTCACTCTCACCGGTCTAAATGAAAACACCCCGTATCATTTTCGGGTTCGCGGGACGGATCGGGCTGGTAACAGCACCACGGGCCTTGATGAAACGTTTACCACCACTGAGCTTGAGCCGACGATTATCACAAATACGGCCAGCGAGGTTTTGAGCACCACCTCGGTTCGAATCACCTGGACCACAAACCATCCAGCCACCTCGCGCGTCCGCTACGGCCGGACGACTGCGTACGGTGCCGAAGTGTCAGACACCGAACTGGTTACCAGCCATCGTTTAACGCTGACCGGTCTCACCGCCGGCCAGACGTATCATTATGAAGTTTTATCGGTCGGAAACACCTCAGCGAATGATGCTGACGCGACCTTTACCACCTTGGCCGCAACAACGCTGAGCGGGCTCACGGTTGAGGTTGTTGATGAGCATACCGCGACGGTCAGCTGGACCACAAATCACGGGGCGAATTCAAAAGTCGAATACGGCGTGACCACGGCCTACGGAAAAGAAATAACCGAAAGCGGATTAACGACGGCGCACAGCGTGTTGCTGACCGGGCTGACACCCGAAACAACCTATCATTATCGCGCTACCTCAGCGGGTAATACAACCGTTACCAGCGCCGACCAGAGTTTTATGACTCCGGCGGAGACAGAAGCGCCCACCGATGGAAAGGTTATCCGTCCGACGATTATTAGCCCGACAGCCTCTCAGGTGACCATTAAAACGAAGCCGATTATCACGGGTGTAGCGCGCAGCGGCAATACCGTTCTCGTGTATATCGACAACGTCTATAATGGAAAGACAATGGCCACAACGCATAGCTCCGGCACTGGAAGCTTTGCCTACACGCCATTTCTTGACTTACGACCGGGCTGGCACAGTGTTTTTGTGAAAGCGGAAGATGCTTCCGGAAAAAAGAGTGCCGCGACTAGCGCAATACTGTTCAAGGTTGAATTGCCTTATGTGCCGCCGACTATTATCCAGCCAGAGGTGCACGACGGCGCCAATCCGACCATCGTGCTTACGGGCGTGGCGAAGAACGATTCAATCATCCGGGTGATGCTTGATGGTGAGGTTATAAAAGAGATCGCGGTCACGAACAGCCCCTCGGGTACGGCTAGTTTCAACTGCGAGATTTCGACCGACGGTACCGTCGCGGTCGGCACGCACTCCGTGACGCTGGTGGCGCTTGATAAAAACGGCAAAACGAGCAACGCGACGGAACCAGTTGTTTTCACAAAGACCGCTGTGACATCTGTTTCGTCCTCGGTGCCAAGAATGAGTTTTGGCGAATCTGTTTCATATACCGTTCAATCAGGTGATTCATTGTGGAAGATCGCTGAAAAATATATCGGCCAAGGAATACATTATAACGATATTGCGTGGGCAAATCGCGATCGCTACCCGTCGTTATCAACAAATCCAAGCTATATTTTGCCCGGCTGGAAATTGATCATACCTGGGAAATAACGGAGGAAAGCAATAATACCAAGGAAACTCAACCACGTTCTTTTGTATACATTGCTTACTTGGCAAAATAATGATGGACGCGTTATAATTACCACAATGCGAAAAACACAAGCTCATCCGAATAGGAATAATCTGGCCTGCCGAAAGGGAGGTTTTCGTTTACGTCCGTTTCCCGCCATCGCCGTTCTTGTCGGATTCGGTCTTGGCGCTCTGCTTCTCATGGAATCGACGGTTTTATTTCCCTGGCGGGCGGAGGCGGACACGACAGCCACGCTGACCCAAAATGCCTTCCGGTTCTACGTCGACAATGACGCGGTTCAACCGACGGACGCGTGGCCAGCTGGGGCGACCGATTTGGCTGAAAACGCTGCTATTACGACAGCTGATGTGCCGCCCGACGACAATACGCTGATCCGAATTCGCATGTCACTGGGTATCACCGGCGACGCGCTCGCGGCTGGCTCGCAGGCGTTTAAGCTACAATATGGCGAAGGCACTGATTGTTCAGCTATAGTTTCCTGGAACGATGTTGGCGCCGCTGGGTCGGCCACCATCTGGCGCGGCGAGTCTGACGCTACACCGGCTGACGGCACGACCATATCTTCTGCGCTGCTTTCAACGGCCGGAACATTGCAGTCTTATGAGGAGCAAAACAATTCAGCTCTCAATCCAAACGAAGCCACCGCTGGCCAATCCGCAGAATGGGACTGGCTGGTTCAAAACTATGGGGCTCTCCATGATACGACCTATTGTTTTCGAATGGTCAAGAGTGATGGCACGGCGCTGAGTGCCTATACCAATTACCCCAAAATTCAGACCGAGGCCACCGTGTTTGACAGTTCGTTTGAAGGTGGCAATGGCACGAATTTTACAAAACCGTATGGCGGCAGTGCGGCCTCAATCAGTTATGAGAGTGAGCTGGACGGGGTGGGAACCGATCATCTGCGACGATGCTCAAAAACAGAATTGGTTCTATTTCAGTATTTCAAACGCGCAGTATCAGTCGTTCTCGATGAAGTTTATTAATGCCGACGCCAACAGCAACCAAACCAGCTGGTGGACCGAGTTTCGGCCCGTGTATTCATATGACCGAGTGACGTGGACGCGCATTGCGGCGACTGGTTCTTTGAACGGCGTCGACTATGACTATACTGCTCCTGGGGGAGGGGCAACATTTACCTCGGATACGGTTTACATTGCTTTTACTATTCCCTATACCTACTCGGATTACACCGCCGATCTGGCGGAATGGGATGCCTCCGATCTCGTTTCTTACGTGGATATCGGCGATTCGGTGCAGGGTCGGGAAATGGATCTTGTCACCGTGGCTGATACGAGCTCACCGATAGCGGCGGCTGATAAAAAAGTCTACTGGATCATCGGCCGACAACATTCGACTGAAACAGCGGGCAGTATCAGCATCGATGGGGTTATCCGGTTTTTAATCGGCGGCAGCGATGAAGCAAAACTGATGCTGCGCTCCTCTATTTTCAAACTGATTCCGATGATGAATCCTGACGGGGCCTATAATGGGTGGACGCGAACGAATGCTCAGCGCTGCGACATCAATCGTGAGTGGGAGAGCACAGGAGCGAATGCAACTACCGAAACAGCCGAGATCTACAATGCTCATACGGCGATTGAAGATTGGATGACCAATGGGACGCCAAACACGGTCGACGTGTTCTCTGATTACCATCATCTCACGAGCTCGGAGATGTCGCTCGTCTACGATGGCGATGCAACAATGGTTGGCGCGTCCGACAATCCATATGAGAAAATTTTCGGTTGGCTGGACCCGAACACTCATACGTCGAACTTCACCGCATCAGGGACGACCGGATTATTCAATGTCGCGATCTACGACCAGTACAATGCCTCAAAAGGGTCGCTGTCGTTTACGGTCGAGCATGCCGGGATTAAGTTTTCGAATGGCTGGCCGACGAACGAGAATATCCGCGCCTACGGTCTGGCCTGGTTAAAAACGATGTTTTCAGTCAATGAAAGCGATGCGAAAATATTCGGGATGGAACCGCCAGACGGCGGTAGCGGCACGGATTCACGGTTCTACGTGGTGACGTCGCCTGGCCAGATGACCCTGTCTTTTGATGAAGATGCGGGCGGGGGGATGACCCATTGGTTTGATTTGGAAAATGACCCAAATATGCTCCAGGAGCTGGCCGAGTCGACGCTCAGGAACGTTGACGAGGTGTCTTGGCATGACGGAACGGATTGGCGGCTGACCTCAACGACTTCGAATGCCACCTTAGCCGTAATCAGTAATTCCGGAAACAGATTACGATTTAAATATACCGGCGTCTGGGAAGCGGTCTCAGGATATGACTATGAGCATGAGCGGGTGATGTGGGGAAACGGCATCAGCTGGCAAAGCTTTAAATTTACTAATAATACCGCGGGCAGTATTAATTGGGGAAATATGTATATGCAGGCTTCGGTTGAAAATCTTCTGGCCTCAAGCTTTGCCTTTGATTATGACAACACGGCTGATCCGCCGACGCCCGGTACTGACAACTGGTTTGGAATTGTCGGAAACGGCACGGCTGGCATTAAAGCGGTTGTGATGGCCTATCCGTACGGACAGACTGGCGGTTGGGTGTACAATGATTATCTGTCTGCAAGTTCTTTGAGCGGCCATCGAAACGAGTATTTCATAATAGACGGGCCAACTCAGGGAACCGGAGCCGGAAACGCGATCACTACATACGTGGCGTATCAAGTCGGATCAGACAATGACATTGTTGGCAGTGAAGCCCAGATAGACGAGTATTCTAACTATATTCAGAATCCTGATACGCCGACCATGACGACCGGGACTTTTACGGAATTTGATAAGCAGGAGGGAAGTTTAGAATTCGGCGCCGCAACAAATCACGTTACCTTTACCTACACTAATGCTGACACAGTAACAAAAAAAAGCCCCAGCTATGTCATCACGGATTATACTGCCAGCACGGCGCCCGTGTTGAACATTAATGGCGCCTATCTCGATAGCGAAGACGGTTCGGCACACAGCGGGACAACTCATGTCAGCGCTTCCTATACCGCCTCGGTCGATACGACAAATGATATTGCATATGTCCAATATCTCGGTGACATCTCCGCCAATCAAGTGGTCATGCTTGGGGATGAGTTGTCTTATACTCTTACCTACACGGCTGGCGCCAACGGATCCATTACCGGCACTACGCCACAAACGGTAAATTACGGAGAAGATGGCACTGAAGTTACCGCTGTTCCCGATGCAAACTATCACTTCACCAGCTGGTCGGATGGTGTTTTAACCACGGCCCGGACTGACACAAACGTAACCGATGATATTACCGTGACGGCTAACTTTGCGATTGACACATTCACGCTGACGTACACCGCCGGTGCGAATGGCACCATCACGGGCACCACCCCTCAAACAGTCAACTATGGCGCGGATGGCACAGAAGTCACGGCTGTGCCTGCCACCGGCTACCACTTCACCAGCTGGTCTGATGGTGTCTTAACAGCGGCTCGGACTGACACAAACGTAACCGATGATATTACCGTTACAGCCAGCTTTGCCATCAATACCTACACCCTTACCTACACGGCCGGAGCAAATGGTTCCATAACTGGTACCACCCCTCAAACAGTCAACTATGGCGCGGATGGCTCAGAAGTATTCGCTGTACCCGATACGGGTTATCACTTTACCAGTTGGTCAGATGGCGTGTTGACAGCCGCGCGCACGGATGAGAACGTCACTGGTAATATTTCCGTCACTGCCAGCTTTGCCATTAACACCTATACATTAACCTACACCGCTGGTGCGAATGGCTCGATCACCGGTACCACCCCTCAAACCGTGAACTACGGCGCGGATGGCACAGAAGTCACGGCTGTGCCTGATACCGGCTACCACTTCACGAGCTGGTCTGATGGTGTGTTGACGACTGTACGAACAGATACAAATGTAACGGCTAATGTAACCGTGACGGCTAATTTTGCCATTGATACGTTTACTCTTACCTACACTGCTGGTTCCCATGGTTCTATTACTGGCACTACACCACAAACCGTGAACTACGGCGCGGATGGCTCAGAAGTCACGGCTGTGCCTGCCACCGGCTACCACTTCACCAGCTGGTCGGACGGTGTCTTAACCGCGGCTCGGACAGATACGACTATTGTGGCAAATCTTACTGTTACCGCCAGCTTTGCCATTAATACCTACACTTTGACATATACGGCTGGTTCGCATGGCTCGATCACCGGCACCACACCCCAAACCGTAAACTATGGAGCTGACGGATCAGTAGTAACAGCCGTGCCGTCAACCAATTACCATTTTGTCGATTGGAGCGACGACAGTACCGAAAATCCACGCACTGACACAAGCGTAACGGGCGACGTTGCCGTAACCGCCAACTTTGCGGCCGATACACAGATCACGGATGTGGCAGAGACAAATATTACAACTTCAGCCGCTACCATCACCTGGACGACAAATCATGATGCCACCTCGCTGGTAGAGTATGGCAAAACCACCGCCTATGGCGAGGAAAAAACCTCCTCTGACGCAGTGACAGAACATCGTCTGACCCTAACCGGCCTTTCGTCCGACACCACCTACCATTACCGCGTTACTTCGGTTGGCAACACCACGGCCACGAGCGTTGACGGCACGTTTACGAC
>Ga0265297_10002957_pt1 | contig 32430 bp, 32 predicted proteins | sample Munlanlwell13791_FD_192502 | JGI IMG/M metagenome (GOLD analysis project Ga0265297, IMG submission 192502) | Leachate microbial communities from a municipal landfill in Southern Ontario, Canada - Leachate well 137-91 | ecosystem: Engineered > Solid waste > Landfill > Unclassified | place...
TGGGGCGGGATGCTGCGCCTCTCGCAAACAATGCTTGAGAAGCGCGGGCAAAAAGGCAAATTTTGACCGCACCAAAATTTGCCTTTTTGCTCAAAGAACACACAAAAATCAATGCTGTCAGGGGGCGATTTTTGTCTTAAAATGATTGCTTTTGTTTCATAAAAGGTATATATTATCCTTATTAAGTTATTAATTTTTCGAATTATTGACTAAATTATACCCCATTAGGTATAATTGTCAAGGTTTATATTCAGATGAGAGAGGAGCCTAATGGACAGAAAAAAGCTAGGAAGAAAGATAAAATTAGCCCGCGTAGAACTTGACCTCAACCAGACTGAATTTGCGGAGAAAATAGGCGCAAAACAAAAAAGTATTTCGCGATACGAGAACGGACTCTCGGCTCCATCTTTGGAAACACTGGTTAGGATAGCTAAGGCCTCCAAGAAACCAGTTGGATATTTTCTTGAAGAGGGATAGATTTCTAATATATGTTTAATGAAAAACTACTAACGATAGTAAAGGAAAAAACCGCTGATTTCGGAAAGATAAATCTTTCCATCGGCGGTTATACTTTTTCAAGAAGTGATTATGATTGGGTGAATACCCAAATTCTATTCAATGCTATAGCAGAAGAGGGGAATAATGATCTGGTTGTTTTTAGCCCCCACGGTTTTATTTTTACCTTATATTCATTATTAATTATGTCTTTTGCCGAACTTCAAAGGGATTTAACCAGTAAAGAAAATGCGATAGAAAATAATCTAAAAGTAGGCGACCGGGTGAAGCTCGATGGAAACTTGGGTATATGTGAAGGTAAGGGGAGGCATGGAGGAAGAGAGTATTTTGCGATTCGTTGCGGTGGTAAGTATAACGATTTGATTTATGTTTTCATTCCCGATGATCTCCATCGGCTGTATCCGTATTCGGGAATGGCAAAGGTTTTAAGAGGCCACAGAAGAGATAAAAGATACAGTAGGCCAAGGCAGGCATTTTCCGAAATACTGCAACTGGAGATAAGCGAACTCAATATTATCCGTACTTCAAAAATAGCGATTATTTCTGAAAGGAAGAATTTAGTGGATGTCCTTCAAACGCTCAAAATAAATCACTATGCTTTTACCGAATTATTCCCTACCGTAAAATTAGTAAATCCGGATAAATATATAAAAATTCCAGGAACGCGATTGTCCGGAGAACCAGTTAATTTTATTGTTTCAAATTTTAACACGCTTCTTGAATTTACTCAAAAGGGCAATACTATAAGCGCAGTCATTATCGATGGAGCTTCAAAAATAAGAAATAATTACGGCAATATCAACGCTTTGAAAGATTGCGGCGGGGTAGAAGATATCTTGATCTTTCTGGATCACAGAAATCTCGAGGAGAAAGCCCGTCTTAACAAGATGGATTTTAAGACTTGGGTTTGGACAAGAAAAGATATCGAAGAGATAAAGAACATTGGTAATTGGAAATTCCCAAAGGAGGACACGGACGATCCTTTTGGCGGGCATTATGCCGTTCTGAAATCTATTGCGAGGCAAAAAGTAAACCTGATAGACGTCCGATTGGCGAAGACCGCATCATCGGCATTATTCGAGGAATCTTTTAATATATTGAGAAAAGTTAAAGAGAAGACAGAGAATCAGGATAATCCGCAAGTTAAACAATTTCTAATCAATTCTTACGGTTTGTTGCTTTATTTTCAGCACGTTCTTTTCCCAATCGATCTCTCTGCGGAATTAGCCAAATCGCAGGAATTGAGCTATCCCGCCCCTTCGGTCATGTTGGAAAAACTAAAAATTTCCGCAGACGAACTACTGTTAAAACATTTATCGTCAGATTTTAAAAAGCTATTTTCCCCATTATTGGATAATTTAGAAAAGTTGAATTCTCAGTTTCGAGAAGATAACTTTAAAGCCCATAAGCTGATAGATATTTTTAAGGAATACAAGACTTATAAGAGCGCAATTATTGTCAGAAAGCCCTGGCAAAGAGAAATTATCGTAAAATGGTTAGGTAAGAATAAAATTCCTTTAGGTGAAAACTTCGGTAGAGTGGCCGATATATTAGATTTCAAATCTTTTCAGCGTCTCGGCGGAGAAAGCTATTATTATGATAGGATTATCTTCTCGGGGTGGTATGGGTATGAGCATAGGTATATTTTTAATTCGGGTATAGCCAACCAAATAGATTTTCTTCTTTATCCGTTTGAAAGGAGGCAAGTAGAACAATTTTTAAAGTATATTGAGAAAGATTCCTTCAATTTAAGAGATATAAAAAGTCGAGCAGCCATTCTGGGGCTGGATGTGAAGGAAATTCCCGAAATTAAAGAGATACCGGAAAAGGCAGCTTATGAAGAATACGGAGACGATATAGAGAAAATAATCAGCGATATCAGCTTAAGTGCCTTTTCAGACCACAAGATTTACGAGAGTAATGACGGCGCTGATATAACAACGGCAAGGCATGTCGTTTTCGAAGAGGACGCCCACGCTTTTTTTACAGAAAGCTACGACGCTAAAAGGCTAAATAGACTCGAAGCAAAAGTCGAAGAAAAGAATATCGGCGAACTCTCCGTTGGCGACGAAATAATCTTTATAGGAGATTCAAAAAGAGACATATTCGCAGAGCTTATTCAGATCGCGGAAGCGGCGGGATCCATTTCCGAAGATGTAAGACTTTCAAAAATTTGGAAGGAAGCCATCAGGAAATATTTAGCCGTAAAAAGCATTACCTATTCCGCTTTTGCTGGAGAGTTGAAAAGACTCGGCTGCGAGAGGCACTGGTTTACCGTAGAAAATTGGATAACCAATCCCCGCATAATTGCTCCCGAGGACGAGAATCTAACAATTAAGGCGATTGCCGATGTTACTGGAGATCGGGAACTAAGCTCAAAGTTACAGGAAGTTATACATTCCTGCCGGAAGATAAGAGCGCTTCATATAAGGTTAGGAAGATATCTTGCTCAATGCATACTGGCTTCCATTGATTCTCAGCGTGAAGGAAAGATAGAAGGTGTGATGCGGGAGCGGATTAAGGAACTATCGGGGCATATTTTAATCAGACAAATAAGAGCCATTGACGAAAACGAATTGTCCGTGTCAAAAGATAGGGTAAATCGTCTTATCGATACTGTGGAGTAAATTTAATATGATCGTAATGATTCCTCCCTACATTCATAAAGATGTATTAAGCGATGCGGAAAGGAAAATTTTCGGATTGATTGAGAGAGACGAAGCTTTATCGGACTGGTGCTGTTTTCATTCTTTAGGTTTGGCGAGACATCAGACAAAGAAATATGGGGAGATTGATTTTCTTTTGGTAGGAAAGGAAGGAATATTTTGTCTGGAGGTTAAAGGCGGAGGCATTAAAAGAGAGAAAGGTTTATGGACTTTTGTGGATCGGTACGGCAGAGAAACGACAAAAACCGAGGGTCCTTTCCGTCAGGCTTCATTAGCAATGTTTTCTCTTAGGAAAGATTTAAAGAATAAATTCGGCAATGAGATTAATTCGGCCTTGTTCGGGTACGGCACATTATTTCCCGATATAAGATTCAAAAAGGATTCTCCGGAGTGGGAAAACGATCTAATTTATGACGTCAATGATAGGCTAAATCCTTTTGTAAAATTTCTCGAACGGGTAATTGCATACTGGAAGCAACACGATAAGAAGAAAGAGACGTTGAATTCGGATACATTGATGAGGATAAGGGATTATTTAAGGGGAGATTTTGAGATATTGGTGCCGCTATGGAAAAGACTGGAAGATACGGAAGATGAAATAGTGAAACTGACAGAAAATCAATACAGAGCCCTTGACAGGATGGCGCTAAATTCACGGGTAGTTTTTAGAGGCCCTGCCGGAACGGGTAAGACACTCTTGGCGCTGGAACAAGCAAGAAGAATATCTAAAAGAGGGAAAAGCGTTCTCGTATTATGTTATAATTCTCTTCTGGCAAAAAAGATCGAATCCGAACTCATAAGAATTGCCGACCCGCATTTAGTTATTGCCGAAACTGTACACGGATTTTTTTATAAAGGTATAGAGAAAGGAAGTTTTTTCCAGGAATTTAAGTGTGCGACCGAAGGAAAAGAATCAAAAGAGATATTTAATTATCTCTATCCTCATTATTTCATTAAAAGTTGTATTTCCAGCTCCATTAATAAATTTGACGCCTTAATTATTGACGAGGGACAGGATTTATTAGCAGAACCAATAATACAGGCCCTGAATTTTTCTTTACTTAACGGTTTTGAAAACGGGCAGTGGTATATTTTTTATGATTCTAATAACCAGGGCGAGCTTTACCATAATTTTGACGTGCATCTCCTAACAAAGCTTAAAGATTTTGGCGCCGCAGAGTATTGTTTAGACATAAACTGTAGAAACACCAACCCGATAGCCGTTCAAACCTCGGTTGTATCAGGTTTCCCGATGGCGGATGCTTTAATAAAACGGGGAGAGAAAGTCAGATATTTATGGTACGACGATCTTGAGCAACAAAAGAAACAAATCGAGTCTTTATTGGCAGGGTTTTTGGAGAACGGAATGAAGCCGGAAGATATCACAATTTTATATCCCGGCGGCTATGAAAAAGTTAAAAATTCCCTGCTGGAAACGAAAATCAGAGTAGCGGTTAAAGAGTTAAATACAAAAAATATTGTTAATCCGGAGAAGAGAACGATATATCTGTCTTCGATTCAGGCATTTAAAGGGTTAGAGAGTAAGATTGTCTTGATAGCTGGTATAGATAAAATAGAAGGAGAATGGATAAATACTCTTAATTATGTCGGGATGAGCAGAGCCAAAGACCTACTTTGCTTGTTTCTGGACAAGCGAAATCAGGAAAAATTCGAAGAGAAAATAGAGCGATTTACCAAAGCAAGCGGTTCAAATTAAGGAAAGCAGTATGGAAAAAGATTATTATGAAGTGAGGGCGACACTATTAGAAGCGGTAAAAAAAGAACTTATCGGCCCGGGCTCGGAAGAAATCGGCCCAGATGCGGCGGAAGAGATCATTACAGAAAGCCCAGACAACCGATATACCTTAGGCATGCTTTTCCCGCAAAGTTCATCGGCAGAAGAAGAAACCGCTTCGGATGAGGGGAATCTTGCAAACGGAGAAGAAGACGAACCGCAAGATTTTATCAGCCTTGCTAACCAGTATTATCCTTCCGCAATGGGGATAAGTTTCTATTCTACCGGTATTTCCCCAGAAATAAAAATAGAAATCAGTGCCGCTAGCTATAGAAAAATTACGGAAGAAGACGAGGGTTGTATAATCTTAAAGGACGCGCCCGAGACTATAACCGGAGACGCAGAATTTAAGAAAAGATTCAGATATGACGGAAAGAAGATTTATGTCTCGGGAGATTTTACGGAAGAAGAAAGAAATTATTTTCTTAATCTCAGCGAAGACCGTATTTATAAGTCTGCCGTTTACAAGCTATATGCTCAAAAAACGTTAGGTTGGAAAAGACTACCCTTATCCAAGGCAAAATCAACGATTTTAATAGGAACAGGTTCCGATAGAAGGATTAACCGGACAATAACGGAGAGCCTTGATTTAGTGTGCATCAGAAGACCGGATAAGGAAAATAACAGGACACTTTTTACTGTTTCATTAGTAAATACGGCAGAGGCAAAAAAGCAAAGATGCCCTGATAAAACTTTTTTCCAGGTCGGATTTAAAGTTTCATTAGCAGATTCAGAAAAGAATAAGTTCCTTGAATATGAATCAGAATCTAAATTCCTGGATGATCCAGAATTTAATTCTTACAGACTTCTTTACAGTAAAAGAAAAGAATTCGCAACGGGACACGGTTGTTCTGCCGGATGGAATTTTAACGCAGACAGTAAAACGAGAGAATTATACACTGAGACCATACCGAGCTATGAAGTACCGAACATAGGTTTCGATATCCCGGAGTTAACGGACGACATTGCGCAATTTTTAGTAATGAAAAATCTTTCTGACATATCCGATTTAAATAAAGAACAGATTATCGTAGGTCTCGGAAAATTTTGCGAACTTTATGGTAATTGGATTAATACGCAAGAAGAAGAAAGAGCAAAAATAGCTTCTTCCGAATTATCTTCTGTCGCCCAAGTCCATATTAACCGTTGTAAGACGGCTTTAAAAAGAATGAGCACAGGCATTGCTCTGTTAAAGAATAATCAAGACGTATTCAGGGCTTTTCAGTGGGCTAATAGAGCGATGTTTATGCAGCGTCTGCATTCGGATCTGCAGAAAAATAAACGTTTTCCCGAAGAACCAAATTTTCAGAAAGCAGATTACGAAAAAGTAAAAGATGTTCCGATATGGAGACCTTTTCAGCTAGCCTTCATTTTACTTTCCTTAGAGTCTATAAGTAATCCAAAATGTCTGGAAAGAGAGACAGTAGATTTAATTTGGTTTGCAACCGCCGGAGGAAAAACGGAGGCTTATCTAGGTATTACGGCATTTACCATTTTCTTACGCAGATTAAAGAATGCAAAATCTGGAGGCGGAACGGCCGTATTGATGAGATATACATTGCGTCTTCTTGCCTCTCAGCAATTTCAAAGAGCGACTACATTAATATGCGCTTGCGAAACCATCAGGAAGGAAAATCAAGAAATTTTGGGGGAGGAAAAGATTACTATAGGGTTATGGGTCGGTTCCAGCCTCACGCCTAATTCCACAAAAGATGCGTTTGAATCGTTGAAACTTTTGATCGGAAACTCGGGACAGAGTAATCCTTTCCAACTTTTCAGTTGTCCTTGGTGCGGTACAAAATTAGTTAAAGAAGGCAGGAGAGGGAAATGGGGTTATAGGGAAGGAAGAAGACCTTCGAGATTTATTATTAAGTGTACCGAATCACAGTGTGAATTTCAGGAAGAATTGCCGGTAAGAATTGTAGATGAAGATATCTATAATAATCCCCCCACTTTGCTTTTCGGAACAGTTGATAAATTTGCCCTTATGCCATGGAAAGGCGAAGTAGCGAATATCTTCGCTTTAAATAAGAATAACGGCGTCTTATCTCCGGAGTTGATTATTCAGGACGAGCTACATCTCATAGAGGGGCCGTTAGGTACGGTAGTAGGTCTATACGAAACGGCATTAGATATACTTTGTTCGGCGAAGGGAATTAAACCGAAAATTATCGCATCAACGGCAACTATCAAAAAGGCTGGAGAACAGTGTGCTGCATTATACAGGCGCGAAGTCAGCCAGTTTCCGCCCCCTGGTCTATATGCCGAAGATTCTTTTTTTGCGAGAGAAATACCTTTAGCGGATAAACCGGGTAGGTTATTTGCGGGAATAATGTCTTCGGGACGCACACATGTAACGACGTTAGTCCGCTTTTTAGCTACAGCCTTACAGGCCGCTTACGATGTCAAGTGCGAAGAAAAAACGAGAGATCCCTACTGGACTCTTGTCGGATACTATAATACGCTCAGAGAATTAGGACATAATTTGACGTTAGTCAACGATGACGTAAACGACTATTTAATGAATATGGCGAAAAGGCGGGGAGTTGATTATCGCAGAATCGGTGAACCTGTAGAGCTTACGAGTCGCATAGACGCTACTCATATACCCGAACTTCTCGAGAGACTATTCGTCGGCTATCCGAATAAAACGGCAATTCAGATTCTTCTTGCGACAAATATGATCGCTACGGGCGTCGACATCGACAGGTTGGCTCTGATGATGGTTGCGGGTCAACCCAAGACTACCGCAGAATATATCCAGGCATCCAGCAGAATCGGAAGAATGTATCCGGGATTAGTTTTCACGGTTTACAACGGAACAAAACCGCGGGACAGGTCCCATTACGAACATTTCAGGGGATATCATCAGGCATTTTATAGATATGTCGAGCCTACAACCGTAACGCCTTTTTCTGGACCTGCAAGAGACAGGGCACTTCACGCCGTAGTAATAGCCCTGGTAAGACACCTAGGAGGATTTAATAGAAATACGGAAGCATCAAAAGCAATTAAGGAAATTTCCCCCGAAATGTTAGAACAGATTAAAAAGCAGATAACGGAACGCGTAACTTATATAGACGATAGGGAATCGGAACAGGTTATGAGAGAGCTGGTTCAGATTATCGAGAAATGGAAACATGAGGCAGAGTTAAGCAAGGATTTACTTTTCGGTTCTCTCGGGCAAAGAGAATATGCGACAAGAGGAGTAAACTTATTAACTCCGTCAAACGAGCTCCCTGGAGTATGGAGGACCTTAACTTCTATGCGCGACGTCGATGCCGCATGCGCGATGGAGATTATCGAAGAATGAAAGAGATAATGGAAATAAGAAGGAGTCAACTGATAGTACCTTTTGGGGTAGGGGCTATCGTAAATATGCCCAATGAGTCATTAATGCTCTGCGGTATAGATAAATGGGAAGAATATGCGGGAGAAAAAATTTATGACGAGAGATTGCAAAAATATCTCCGAGTAAAATATTTTAATATGCCTGCTTCGCGAGAAAAATACCGTAAGGGTTTGCCTTTTGTCAGGTTCCCGAAATGGTTTCACTGTCCCCGGTGCAGAAGTTTAAAACCGCTTGAAGAATGGAAAGAGCGCTGGATAAATATTAAACATCGACCGTTTGATTCTTTAATCTGTTTTTCTTGCGGCGTAAAACTTAATCCTTCAAGGTTTATTATTGCCTGCGAGCACGGACATATTGACGATTTTCCTTGGATTTCCTGGGTTCACAGAGACGGTCAATGCGATCGGTCCGATTTAACGTTAGAAAGCGGGAGGGGAATAGCTGGATTAGGGGGAATAAAGATAGCATGCAAGACGTGCGGAAAACATTCTACGATGGCAGGTTCATTTGACGAAAATGCCTTTAAACGCATAAAATTTAATTGCACAGGCAATAAGCCCTGGCAAGGAGTGCGAGACGACTCGTGTGAAGGCACTCCCCGTACGCTCCAACGAGGCGCATCGAACGTATATTTCCCGCAATTAGTCAGTTCAATATGCATCCCGCCCTATTCCGACGATATATGTTCGCGGATTCAACAGACCGAAGAATGGAAAGTGATTTCGTCTCAGACAGGCGGTATCAGTAAAACTACCGAAGAGGATTTGATTAAATGCATTATCAGAAAAGTGGGCGGAAACGAAAGGGAAATGTTCGGGTTAATAGAAAGAATGCTTAATTCCCCTATGGGAGAGATAAACAGAATCTCCGATACCGAATACAGATATGACGAATACAGGGCGTTCCTAGGTTACAGCAAGAAAGGACAGACAGATTCGAAGAATTTTTCGATAGAAATAGTTAACGGAGACCGCTACGGGATTTTCGGAATACAAAGAGTTGTTTTGGCGCATCGTTTGAGGGAAATCAGGGCGCTTGTAGGATTTAGCAGGATCAATCCGATAGAAAGAGATGTTTTCGGGGGAGAAGTAGAAGAAAACGGCTCTAAGTCGTATTTGATGTCTATAACCGAAAAGAAAAATAGCGATTGGTTGCCGGCAATAGAAGTGCGGGGAGAGGGTTTCTTTTTGGAATTTAACGCTGATTTAATAAAAAAATGGTCCGAGAGTGGAATTATCAGGAAGAGAGTAGCCCTAATGAACAAGGGTTTCGCGGAGATTTGTAAGGCTTACGGTAGAGAGCCAAAGGTTATTAGTCCATCTTTTGTACTGCTTCATACATTTGCTCACGTTTTAATGAGGCAGCTTAGTACCGAGTGCGGGTACTCCACGGCTTCCTTACGGGAAAGACTGTACTGCGAAAGCACGAATCAAAACCAGGAGATGTCCGGAGTATTGATTTATACCGCAAGCGGGGATTCGGAAGGTTCCATGGGAGGTCTTGTAAGGCAGGGAAGAGACGATAAGCTTCCGAATATCATCGCTAAGGCCATAATGTGCGCCTCTTGGTGTTCCTCGGATCCTGCCTGCATCGAAAGTTCGGGGCAAGGTCTATGTTCTTTAAATCTGGCGGCATGTTATGCATGCGTATTGTTGCCGGAAACTAGTTGCGAAATGAGCAATAGATTTTTAGATCGGGCAACTTTGATAGGGTTACCCGAAAATAATAAGATAGGATTCTTTTCTGAATTATTAAGATAGTCGCAAGAAAGTAATAAGATGAAGGCCAGAAAAAGTCGGACAAAAGCACAGATTAGCTATAACATGTCGAGGATTCGGTCTAAGAATACTTCGATTGAAAAACTCTTTACTTCGGCTCTCAGAAAAGCAAAGGTTAAATTTAAACGCAACAACAAGAAGTTCTTCGGTAATCCCGATTTTATAATCGCGGACAGGAAAATAGCAATTTTTTGCGATAGCGCTTTCTGGCATGGTTATAAGCATATGCGTACCGAGCGTCATAACTTCAAGAGACGAAAAATATTTTGGCTCAATAAGATATCCAATAATATAAAGCGAGACAAAGATGTTAATAAAATTCTCAGGAAAGAAGGATGGAGAGTGTTAAGATTTTGGGATTTTCAGATAAAAAAGGATATAAAAAAATGTCTGGAGAAAATATTTCTGGAAATAGGAAGAAAGTAATTGCGCTGGACTTTTTCTGCGGCTGCGGAGGCGTAACTAACGGACTTAGAAAAGCGGGCATAGAAGTTATAGCTGGGTTTGATATCGATCCGGAAGTGAGATACGCATATGAAGAGAACAACAGCGGTTCGGTCTTTTTTAATATTGATATATCAAAGACCGGGGAAAATGTGAAAGCTATCAATAAAATACTGGAATCAAGAAGAAGAGACGCGTTGATTTTTAGTGCCTGTGCACCTTGCCAGCCGTTTAGTTTACATAACAGAAATCATAAATGGGATTATAGAAAGAGCTTAATGATAGAATTTATTAAAGTCATAAAGAGACTTCCTATAAAGAATCGACCCGAAGTAATTTTATTTGAAAATGTAGGTACAATGAGAAAACGGGGAGAGAGAGTTTTGAATATCGTTATTGAGCAGTTTGAAAAGATGGGTTTTGCAATATTAGGCCCAAGAATTATCAATGTAGCCGATTTCGGAGTACCCCAAAGCCGCAAGCGTTTAATATTTGTGGCCGTCAAGAATTGTTTCTTGCGACACAATGACCGCTTTAACTGGGATTATTTTGATGACAAATTTAAGGAAGAAAAAGTAAGCGTTAAAGATGCGATTTCCCATTTACCCGTTATCCCTCACGGTCATAGGTTAAATAGACAAGATCCTCTTCATGTGACGAGGGCATTATCTTCTGTAAATTTACAAAGAATCAGACAGATTACTAGACCAGGGCAAGGGCGAGAGATGTGGGACAAGAAATACAATCTGGAATGCTATAAGAAACACGACGGTCATAAAGATGTATATGGAAGAATGTCTTGGGACGGACAAGCCCCTACGTTGACTTGCAGATGTATAAGTATATCAAACGGCAGATTCGGACATCCCGAACAGGATCGGGCAATAAGCTTACGCGAAGCTGCTATTTTACAGACTTTGGATTGTTATAAATTTAAAGAACCTATTCTTCTCAACAGGGTTGCGCAGCAGATAGGAAATGCCGTTCCGCCTAAATTGGCTACAAAAATAGGGAAGTTTGTTTTAGAAATTATTTAATAACGCATGCAGGTAAATGAATAACGACGATTTATTTGATTTTATGATTGAGGGTGGAGATGAATTACTGAATAGCGAATTATGTCCAGAGTGCGGGGATGCGATTTATCTCGATCAAGATATTGAATGGGTAAATGAACGAGAGGGGATTTGTATTTGTCCACATTGCGGAAAGAAGGTAAAGATTCATCCATAAAATTGGAGGTTCAAAGATGGCCGAAGGCGGATTTTTAGTTAAGTTTGACGGAAAAGAAATCACGCGTTGCTATGCGGTGGCATTTGATTATGACGAATGGCAATATACGATTAATAATACTGAAAAGCGGGAGTTGCCGCTTGTAAGAAATATAAGCATTGAAGTAGAGGAAAGATAATTATTCCGACTCAAAATGGGTATTGCAAAATCTACTGCAAGATATAAATATATTGAACGGCTATATAGAGAATTGCGTACTTCAAAGAAAGTTTTATTCCCTAAGATGGGCTATCAAGTTTATGCTCCGTCTAAAAAAGGAGTATATATTATTTATAACAAGAATAATGAAGTTGTCCATGTCGGATGTACTCCTCGTGCAAAGAATGGAATAAAACAAAGATTATGCAATCATCTCCAAGGAAAATCGTCATTTGTGGCACAATTTTTAAAACGCAACGGAGCAAAACTTAGATGCGGATATAGCTTCCGTTGCCTAATCGTAGATGATTCTTGTGATCGAAAATATTTGGAGGCGCTTACGATTGGCAAATTATGTCCGAAACATATTGGAAAAGGGTAATAAAGTAAACCAGCCTTTAATAACGCTCATAATAGTCCTTGCTGTTTTTGGAATTACGGCAAGGGCTTTTTGTTATCAAGCGGACGTTACCGATATTAGTGGGAATAAATATTTTCCTGCCGTAAATGAAGCCATTACTAAAGCAGAGAAGTCGATAAACGTTGTGATGTTTGCGGTAGAGTCGTCTTTATCCAGGCTGGATTCAAAGCCCAATAAGCTTATAAATGCGCTTATCGAAGCAAAGAATAGGGGAGTGGACGTAGAAGTTATCTTAGATCAAAATATTGATTTTGTTCAGAGAAGGCACGCAAGCGACTGGGAAGCCAAAATCAAGTGCACAAGAGCTTACAAGCGCTTCAAAGAAGCAGGAATAAAGGTTTACTATGATGAACCGGCAAGATATACTCACGCCAAAGCTGTCATTATAGACAAAAAAATAGTCATCTTGGGTAGCACTAACTGGACCGAATCTTCCTTTGACAATAATATCGAAACAAGCGTCTTAATTAACTCTCCACAATTAGCGGAAGAAATCTTAGCTTACTTAAAAACCATTAAGATAGACACAAAAATAGACGAATACCTCGACACAATCGGCCCATCCGTTCCGCTATCTTGGGAGTTTATAGAAAATCCGAAACTCGCGCCTCTCTTGATAAAGGACCAAGCCGAGAGAGCTTTCGATGTTTATTTATATCTGCTATGGAAATATGACGGTAATCCGCAAGCTAAATTAACGCTCTTTTACGATGACCTTGCCAAGTATCTCGGTATTTATGAAGGTTGGACAAGCGAAAATTACAGAAGACAGATAATTAAAGTATTTAAGAAATTAGAGCAAAAATACAGATTGCTCAAATTTGAGCCTCGGTACGCGAAGGAAGCAGCAATAACGCTATTGAATTACGATGAAGGCAGGGGGATATATGCGATACCAGATGAACAGTATTTTGAGCTCCCTGACGATTATTTTAAATTGGGCTGGAACAGGGAATTATCCCTAAGAGCCAAATTCTGCTATCTTATAAATCTTGCCAATACCGACATAAGCGACATAAAGCCGTATTGGTCAAAAAGCGTAAATACAATAACTAAGCAATTCGGCGATATTGGCCAGGATGTTATCAATAAAGGGATGGGCGAATTAAGACGTAAAAGCTTACTTGAAGTAAAATACGATGAATTATCCGGCAAGCTCTATGAGCAGAGAAGGCCCAAGATGTACAAGCTCTTAAAACTCTATGATCCGAAAGTGCGGGAGGCGCAGCTTGGGGCGATAGAGGAGAAGTATAGCAAAGAAGCCTTTACCAAGGCAAGAAAATACGCGGAAATTGTCTTTGAAGAGAATAACCCCGAAGTGATAGAAGACATAATCTTGAAGACAAAAGAATATGGAGCGAAAGAAATAAAGAGGGTTTTTGACGCCGTCAGCCAGAAAAATATAGATAATCCCAAGCGGACCTATATTTATGTAACGCGGATAATAGGAAGGACAGAATAAGCAGAAAGCGCTGCAGGGTGGGTTGATACGATATGGAAAAAACTAAGATACGATACGAAGTAGACCCGCACAATCGGCTTATTTTGAAAAAGACAGGCAAGAAGTCTGAGGTGAGCGGGTTTAGGGCCGTTCTCGATGGGAAATTTGAGATAGGCGAGGATAACACGCTTATCTATCACGTCAAGAAATCGCAAGGAATAGATACGCCTCAACAGGTCAAACTGCGCGGCAAATGGGCCTTAGATGATGAGCATAATCTGGTGCTTACTTTAGACAAATGGGCAAACCAGATTGCCGGGAATAAGCTTACTTTGGAAAGTGAGCTGATAGACACCAAAGATAATATGCTCATCTTTTCACTGAGTTCCAAAGACAGCGAGGGCAATGACCACATTTATATAGTAAATCTTGGCGGCAGATGGCAGGCAGATGAATATAACCGCCTGACCTTTAACGTGGAAAAAGAATCCGGTCCAAGCGATAGAATTACCTTGCAAGGCGGCTGGGAGGTAAATAACCAAAACGAGATTATCTACACTTATGAAAAAAGAATACGCGCAAAACGGAAAAAGATAATTCAAACCATCACCTTTAAGGGGTACTGGGATATAATCGGCAAAAACAGACTCATCTATGTTTTAAATAAAGAAATAAATTCTGGATTTGACTTTCAGGTAAGTGTAGGCAAACCCGCAGAAAGAGGGCTGCAGTATGAGTTAGGCGTAGGAGCGGCTCCAAGCAAAAAAACGATCACCCTCTTTGGTAACTGGAAGGTAGATAAGAACCTAGGCTTGTTATTTGAGATGCCCTATGCAGAAGGCCAAATCCGCAGCATTGTTCTGGGTGGGTGGGCAAAGCTGGATAAGAATTCCAGGCTTGAGGTGAGATTAGAAAACAAAATAGGCGAAGATTTGGGGATAGATGTTAAACTTTCAAGGGATATCCTCGAGGGGCAAGGAGAAGCCTTTATTCAGGCATTAAGTTCGCGTAAAGAAGTTTCCATAGTCGCCGGACTGGGGTTTAGGTGGTGAGAAAAGAGTTATGCCTACTCTTAATGGAGATTCACTGAAAATCGGCCATGTAATTTTGGTTGCTACGCGTAAGCCAGCAATTCAAGCTTTTCAGCGCAAAGCCGGATATGGCGATAGTTCCAAATGGACTCACGTTGCCGGTAGCCTTGGAGGATTAGATGCTGTTGAGGCAAATATCCCACAATCAAGAGTGATTAACTTACAAAAGGAGTATGTTGATAGAGGATTTGAAATAAAAGTTATGCGAAGAAAAGGTCAAATTGAACACAAGCGCTATAAGGTCGCTCTATGGTGGGCAACAATGAATAACTTACCTTATGATGCCCTGCAGTTCTTTTGGTTTCCTTTGTCAATTTTGTGTGGTAAGATTGGTTTAGTTTTGCATAGTTTATTTAGCAGTAAAAAAAGATTTGTTTGTTCTGAGCTGATAGCAGCAGGTTTTTATAAAGAAGGCGATTATCTTTTTAATAAGCCGCAACAAGAAGCGTTACCTGCCGATTTTGATAATCCTGCCTTGTTTGAAGAAGTAAAAGATATTTGGCTTGCAAACAGACGATAGGTTTACCGTATACTCACGTTAAAAAAAAGATTGTTAACCTCTATTAGAAACAGTAGGGGTTATTTTTTTGGACAAAGGAATTCTGTATATTGCGAAAAACGAAAAAAAAATTACGAAAAACACTTGACAAAATACGAAAATCGCGCTATATAAATAATTGATGAAAAAAGAAATCAAATATGGAAATATTTTTGATGTAGGGCTCGACGAGCCGGTATACACGAGCGGGGTCATTAATAAACTTCTCGGTATACCAGTGTGGGTTCTTAAGCAGCTCGATAAAGAGAATATTATTCGTCCACTCAGAAAAAAAGGTAAGTCGCGGCTATACTCGAAAAACGAACTAAACAAATTAAGCCATATTTGGTATCTGATGAAAGAGAAGGGAGTAAAAGTGGACGGTTTAAAAATTATATTAGAGATGGAAGAGAAAATGTTTGCAAAGACCTAAATTTTTTTACCCGTATGTTGGCACTCTTCTCTATCAAGTGCTATTAGGAGTGGAAGATTATAGGAGGTGATTAATATGGATTTAGTTCCTTGGAAACCACTAGACCGTTTATGGGATCCATTCTCTGAAATTGAGCAGCTCCAGGAGCGCATGAACAGCCTTTTTAGTTCCTCGCTTGCCCGGTTTCCCGAGAAAAAGGGCCAGATGATGTTTAAGGGCTGGGGCCCTGAAGTGGATATTCACGACCTTAAAGACAAGGTAGTGGTTAAGGCGGATATTCCCGGCATGGAGAAGAAGGATTTTGATATTTCAGTATATGGCAACACCCTGGTTATTAAAGGCGAGAAGAAACACGCGCAAGAGATTAAGGAAAAGGATTGCGTACGCTCAGAAAGGTTCTACGGCAGCTTTAACCGCACGGTTACTCTTCCGGCAGAGGTTGATGACCGCAGAGTAAAAGCAACATATAAGGAAGGGGTATTAGAGCTTATTCTTCCCAAAAAGAAAGGCTCACGATACCGGAATATTAAAGTCGAAGTAAAATAAAAAATACAATAAAAACTTAAATCTTATTTTTCCTTCATCGTAAGGGAGGTGACAAATCTTTGCCATGAAGAAACGAAAAACTGTCGCTAAAAAGAAATCTTTGACACGGACAAAAACTCTTAAGGAAAAGCCCATTGAAGAGAAGGAAGAGATGAAACCAGAGATAACTCAACAGGACATTCAAGGAAAGGAGGAGGTGGCTATGCAGATTACGCCATTAGGAGACAGGATTTTAGTTAAGCCTTTGGAAGCTGAAGAGAAGACCAAAGGAGGGATTATCTTACCGGATACTGCCAAGGAGAAGCCGCAGGAGGGTAGAGTTGTGGCAGTGGGCAAGGGTAAGGTTTTAGATGATGGCAAGGTTCAACCCTTAGAAGTTAAGCCCGGAGATAAAATCCTCTACGGAAAATATTCCGGCACAGAAATAAAATTAGAAGACGAAGAGCATCTGATTATTAAGGAAGAGGATGTTTTAGCTATAATCACTGATTAAAAATGAAAGAGAGGTGAATTCAATATGGCAAAACAACTTTCTTTTGGTGAAGAGGCCAGGCAGAAAATATTAAAAGGCGTAGAGAAATTGTCTGATGCGGTAGTAGTTACCTTAGGTCCCAAAGGCCGTAATGTAGTTTTGGATAAAAAATTCGGCTCACCGACTATTACTAAAGACGGCGTTACGGTAGCAAAAGAAATCGAGCTTGAGGATGCCTATGAAAATATGGGCGCTCAGATGGTTAAGGAAGTAGCTGAGAAGACATCTGATACTGCGGGTGATGGTACGACTACAGCTACGCTTTTGACTCACTCAATCTATAAGGAAGGCATGAAAAACGTCACTGCCGGCGCCAATCCTATGGGCCTTAAAAGAGGCATAGACAAGGCAGTGGAAGTGGTCATTGATGAGCTGAAAAGAATGGCAAAACCGATTAAAGACAAAAAAGAAACCAGCCAGATCGCCACTATCTCAGCCAACGGGGACGAAACCATAGGCAATCTCTTGGCTGATGCTATGGATAAAGTAGGCAAGGATGGCGTGGTCACTGTAGAAGAAGCAAAGTCTATGGCCACAACCCTTGATGTAGTTGAGGGTATGCAATTTGACCAGGGGTATCTTTCTCCTTACTTTGTGACTGATGCCGAGAGGATGGAGTGCGTGTTGGAAGAGCCGTATATTTTAATCTATGAGAAAAAAATATCGGCGGTAAAAGACATCATTCCATTGCTTGAGAAAACCGCCCAGCAGGGTAAGCCACTGCTAATTATTTCAGAAGAGGTTGAAGGCGAAGCCTTGGCAACCTTGGTAGTTAACAAGATTAGGGGTACGCTCAATGTCTGTGCGGTAAAAGCTCCGGGTTACGGCGACAGAAGAAAGGCAATGCTTCAAGATATTGCTATTCTAACCGGCGGGAAGATGCTTGCCGAAGACTTAGGTATCAAATTAGAGAGCACTCAGTTATCTGATTTGGGCAAAGCCAAGAGAGTCAAAATTGATAAGGAAAATACCACCATAATCGAAGGAGCGGGTAAAACCTCGGATATTAAAGGAAGAATTGAGCAAATAAAGAAGGAAATTGACAAAACCGATTCTGATTATGATCGGGAGAAACTTCAGGAACGTTTAGCAAAGCTCTCAGGTGGTGTGGCGGTAGTTAATGTGGGCGCTGCTACCGAAACTGAGATGAAAGAAAAGAAAATGCGCGTTGAGGATGCGCTTCATGCCACTAGGGCAGCAGTTGAAGAGGGTATTGTTCCTGGAGGCGGGGTTGCACTTCTAAGGACGATTCCCCGGGTGGAAGCTCTTAAACTTGAAGGGGATGAGAAAATAGGAGTTGATATTGTGAGGCGTGCCCTGGAAGAGCCAATCAGGCAGATTGCCCAGAATGCCGGGGTGGAAGGTGTGGTAGTAGCTCAAAAAGTCAAAGACGAAAAAGGCTCTTTTGGTTACAACGCCGAAACAGGCGAATACACTGATTTAATTAAGTCAGGTGTTATTGACCCGGTAAAAGTGGTGAGGCTTGCCATACAGAATGCTTCAAGTATTGCAGGGCTCATGCTTACTACAGAGGCAGTAGTTTGTGACCTCCCGGAAAAAGAAAAAATGCCTCCCATGCCGCCATCGCCGCATGGTGAGTATTAATCGCAACTAAAGGTTAAAAATAGAGGGCTGCTGTCGTTATTAATGGCGGCAGCCCTTTATCACAAAAAATAAAAATAGTAAAACGTTATGATAAATAGCTATGCACGAAAATATACTCAAAAACATAGATATTGTGGCATTAGAGAAAGAATACGGGGTGTTAAAAAAATCAAATGGTAATTATCGTTGCCGTAAATGCCTGATGATAGACGGTTATGCCGAAGAAGAAAAGAAATGCCGCTGGTGCGGTTACGAGCTTTTTGAGATAGATAAGGCATGAGTTCAAAAAGAAAGCTACAGATTAAATTCAGGCAAAAATTGAAGAGACGCCGAAGGCGGCTTAATCTGCTAAAGAAAGGCATTGATCCAAAAGATTATTTTTGTGGGGGATGTTATCTAAGAAACAATTCAAAAACACAATGGAAAGAAAGCCAAAATTTGTAACAACGGATAGTTCTAAGAAAGAAAAGCCATGTTGCCAGACGCTGAATAAACAGAAATCAGAGATTGAGAATTATATTGTCCAGCTTGTTGAGGCTCGTGAGGATTTTATTAAAACCAAATGGGCATGGGGAATTATTAAAGCAATAGAGCCATTGTCAGGAGAAAAGGTATCGAAGGGCAAGAAATCGTTTTTATGCGAAAAGTGCGAATCTTATATTATGCCCCGTAAAAGACTAGCAGAGTTGGTGATATTAGGCAGTAAGGGCTAAGATAGTAATATGGCGATGAGCGGAAAAATCAGGTGTCCCTGGTGCGAAAAAATTTTTGATTCCCCTGCAAACCGCAAAGACAAAGATACCATAGAATGCCCAGCTTGCTTTACTAAATTGGAGATTACGCAAGCTTCTCCAGTGCAAGTAAAAATAGCTGGCGAAGTTGATGATTATATGTACGAAGAATATGATGATTGGAAATAAATAAGCCTTATTTTATGAAAGGGGCAAAGAGAGATGAAAAAAGATTTGAAGTGCAGAAAACATAAATATATAGGTAAGAGAATGGAAATCGTTCCTTTGCATACGGGTCTGCCTACAGAATGTAAGATTTGCGGCAAAATGTATTTTTCCGATAACCCTTTGGTTTTTAGAACAGCCTCTCTTAAGAAAGTAAGTATCTGCACTGCTTGCCAGGAAAAGTTGCATTGCGCTAAATGTAAACAGAAATTCATATTAAAGAAATTTTTTGTTGCAGAATGCACTCAGTGCGGTAATTTGGAATTCTACTGCAAGAAGTGTAGTAAAAAATTGCCGACCTTGCCTTTAGGTTGCGAGCCGCATGAGCAGATTTTACGCAAGATGCAGACAATTCTAAGAGAGTATATGCCGGATCTTGGCGATAATCTGCCTAAAAATTTAAAAGACCTTAAGAAATTCAAAGGTTTTGGGGATATACCTTCATACCTTTTTCTCCATTTCAATATCATTCTGCCTCCGGATTTTGGCAAGTTTGAAGAGGAAGACGATGATGCGGATTGGTGGAAGAAATAAGATAATGGATAGCCTTATTAACAAATACATCGTGTATCTGATAGCAACTAAAAAAGAGTTTTCCAAGCAACTTATTTTCAAAGATGGACATGGCAAGCAAAATTATAGGGAAAGAGGAAATGAGAAAGTCAGCGGATTTAAAACGGAATAAGAGATTACCTCTAATTGAAATCATGGCGGGCCTTTTTGGGCAAGCCTCTACTGTGGGGATGTCGGCATGGATTCCTCCCTCGTCAATTTATAAATTTAGCAAAATATCTTCAAAGTAAAAATAGATGTTTCGCGAAATATATGAGGCCAAAAGAATAAATGATGTGGGACGAAAAAGAAGACGAACAGGACCGGCAATTCGAAAAAATGACGGCTACGCATTTGTATTGCAACAATTGCGGCAGGTCAATGCCGGTGCAAGAAATATTGCTGTTGGTGTTGCCCGACGGTGAATTATACGATTACCGTTGTATGCAATGCCATGAATCAGTTGGCACGCGCAAGGAAACAAAAAGGCCATCTTTAGAGATAAAAGGCGGATAAATTAAATATATGGACATTGCTAAATGTATTTACCGGGTTTCTCAAGGGGTATTTTTTGTAGTATTAAAATTATTCTTCCGCTTAGAGATAAAAGGCAAGGAAAATATACCTCAAAATGGCCCTGTCATATTAGTTGCCAATCACTTCAGCCTTCTTGATCCATTCGTAGTCACCTGTTGCACAGACCGCATTATCCACTGGTTAGTAGCCAGTTGGGTTTTTAGAATCAAGCCCTTTTCTTTCTTTGCTAAACGGATTCCATTCTTAAAAGTAGAGCCGGGCAAAGGCAATAATAAAGAAGCGCTTAAACAGGCGATGAGCATTCTAAGGGACGGCCGTGTTATCGGAGTATTCCCTGAAGGGAAATTAGCAAAGAACGGCGGATTAAATCCATTCTTTTCTGGTACTGCGTATCTCGGAATCAAATCCAAAGTTCCTATCATTCCGCTATATATAAACGGTAGTGACAAACTGCATAAGATTTCAGTCTTCATTGGAGAAGAATTTTCTTTTGACGGAATATACGATCCTGCAAATAAAGAGCATTTGGCAGAATGCAGCCTGTTTATTAGACATAGAATAGAAGAATTAAAGAATGGAGCGGATGATAGGCCTAAGGATCTATATAGTATTAAAACTCCATGTTAAAACGTATTGATTCTTTAATTTTTTTTATTAAAATAAGCTTTTATAGGAATCTAATTATAAGGGAACAAACAGCGATACCCAAAAGACGATCACTGTTGAACTAAAAACAATCACTTCTTTGAAAGTTGTCGAGAAGGTAAGAGTTGAGGTTAAATGCGACAGCAATAAAACAGGGACTGTAACAGTAATTCAGACGAAGAAAGACAAAAAATAAAAGGAGGTGGATAAAATGAGATACATGCTGGTTGTAGGTTTGGTGGTTGTGTTAAGTTCCACTTTTTGCTTTGCCCAGATGCCGGTAACGCCTAACGTTTCTCCTCTTTCGACAAGCGCATCTGAAACAAAGATCCTCAGTGGTAAAGTTGATTCTGTAACAGTTGCCGATCCTGTAAAAGGCACAAAGTCAGAAATCACCGTTGTGGATGAGGCCGGAAATAAGACTACGGTTTCAATTTCGCCTACCACGAAGATCTATGATAACGACTGGAAAACCATATCTCTGGATCAGGTTAAAAAAGACGACAGCATCAAAGTAACATATGCTGTGATAGAAGGTATCAATGAAGCTGTTTCAGTTAATTTAAAGAAATAGCAGGGGATATTCCTTTATTGCGGCGGACATTTGGACAGATGTCCGCCGCCTTTCCATGTAATCAAAAAATGTTCAAGAGAGGTCTATTTATAACAGGTCTTTTTGCGGTATGTTTTCTTCCCCTGGGCATTCTTGCGAATAAGGCGCATGCTGTATTAGACAAAACAAAAGACAAGATTGGCGTTGTATATTGGCACGGCAATCCCGCAGAAAGAAAAATCGCGCTTACCTTTGACGACGGTCCGAATGAGCCTTATACGTCGCAGATTTTAAATATCCTTAAATCATATAATATCAAAGCCACCTTTTTCTTGATCGGCAAAAACGTAGATTCCTATCCAGAAATAGCCAGGAGGATAGTAAGAGAAGGACATTGCATAGGCAATCATACTTACAGTCATCCTGATTTAGCTTTGGAGTTGAAGTTCCAAATTGACGAGCAGATAAAAGCATGTGAAGACGCCATATTTAATGCCACAGGCATACGGACAAATCTATTCAGGCCTCCTTACGGCCTTGATAACCCATGGGTTTTTAGGGAGGCAGAAAACTTGGGTTACGTAATAATCAAGTGGTCAGTAACCGGCGGCAACGGAGGAGCAGAGATAACGGCAGATAAGATTGTAAAGAGAATACTGGATAGCGTTGAAAACGGTTCTATTATACTGCTTCATGACGGAAACAGGCTTGCCAAAGGGGCAGACCGTAGCCAACTGGTAAAAGCGCTGCCTGTAATTATCGAATCCCTTCAAAGGAGAGGCTATCAATTTGTTACAATACCGGAATTATTGAATCTTAATAGTCGTATTCCGGATATTCCCACAGCCATATAAAACAAGGAGGTTGGAAAATGAATTATACGGGCGTAACGGCAATTAACGAAAAGGTAAAGCAGGAAAGCAGTTTTGTCATCAGCCTAAAGCAGGAGATAGAAAAGGTTATTGTCGGGCAAAAATATTTGATTGAGCGGCTCTTAGTTGGGCTTTTAGCCAATGGCCATATGCTTGTTGAAGGCGTGCCCGGACTTGCCAAAACACTTTCTGTAAAAACCCTATCGCATGCGATTAATACGAAATTCCAGAGAATTCAGTTTACCCCTGACCTTCTGCCTGCGGATTTAATCGGGACGCTTGTTTATAATCCTAAAGATGGGGCATTTACTACCAAAAAAGGCCCTATTTTTGCCAATATTATTTTGGCTGATGAGATTAACCGCGCTCCGGCAAAAGTGCAGAGCGCGCTCTTAGAAGCAATGCAGGAAAGACAAGTTACCATTGGCGAGAATACTTTTAAATTAGACGAGCCGTTTTTGGTGATGGCTACACAAAACCCGATAGAACAAGAAGGAACCTATCCTTTGCCTGAAGCGCAGGTTGACAGGTTTATGCTAAAAATCAACATCACCTATCCGAATAAAGATGAAGAGCGCAAGATTCTTAAAGAAATGAGTGTTACGGATAAGGAGATAAAGGTTTCTCCGGTAGTCGGGCCCGAAGACATTAAGCGCGCCCGGAGAGTAGTTAATGAAATCTATATGGATGAGAAGCTTGAGAATTACATTATTGATATTGTGTTTGCTACCAGAGAGCCAGCCAAATATAAGTTGAACGATTTAACCAATTTAATCCAGTATGGCGCTTCTCCACGCGCAAGCATTTATTTGACGCTTGCCTCAAAAGCTTATGCTTTTATCCAGGGTAGAGGCTATGTCACGCCACAGGATGTAAAGTCCATTGGTCCGGATATCTTAAGGCATAGGGTGATTGTCAGCTACGAAGCAGAGGCAGAGGAGAAGACGTCGGAAGATATTATTAAGCGTATATTTGATGAGGTTGAGGTTCCTTAAATGATCCCTAAAGAAGTTTTAAAACAGATTAGGCGCATTCAGATAACCACCTCGCGTATGGTTACTGATGTATTTTCCGGGCAATACCAGAGTGTGTTTAAGGGAAGGGGTATGGAGTTTGATGAAGTGCGAGAATACCAGGTAGGTGATGAAATCCGCTCTATTGACTGGAATGTTACTGCGCGCATGGGGCATCCATATATTAAGAAGTTTATGGAGGAAAGAGAGCTGACGGTAATGTTGTTATTGGATTTGTCTGGCTCTTCTTATTTCGGCACAGTTAATAAATTAAAAAGGCAAATTGCCGCAGAGATTTGCTCGGTCTTGGCTTTTTCGGCAATTCGCAATAATGATAAAGTAGGGCTGATTATTTTTACTGATAAAATCGAGAAATTTGTCCCGGCCAAAAAAGGCATAAGCCATGTTCTGCGCATCATTAGAGAGGCATTGTATTTTAACCCACAAGGCAAAAAAACAGACATTCCCGCGGCCTTAGAATATCTCAATAAAGTATGCAAGCGTAGCACAGTTACTTTTATTGTCTCTGATTTTTATGATGCTAACTTTGAGAAGCCGCTTTCCATTGCCAATAAGCGCCACGATTTGGTGAGTATTACTATAACCGACCCCAAAGAGCTGGATTTGCCTAATATCGGCATGGCGCAATTCGATGATCCGGAAACCGGCAAGACATTTAATCTGGATACCTCAAATGAAACTTTACGCCGCTCTTTCCGGGAGAACGCATTAAAGATAACAGGCGAACGCAAGAAAACATTTGATAGATTGGGGGTAGATAGCGTAGATATCCGCTGCGATATCCCCTACAACCGCACCTTATTTAAATTTTTCCGCATGCGGGAAAGGAGGTTACGTTAAATGCGCCAGGTTTTCTTTTCCATAATTATAGTTTTAATGTTAGCGGTTTTAATGTTTTTGGTGGCAAATTTACCTACACGGATAGTTAAACCTAAAGAGCAGAGTTCTTTCTTGACCAGCCCAAGCCAGATAGACTATGCTAACAAGCTTTTAAGCAAAGGGCTAAAGAGTGAGGCCGCTGAAGCATTCGAAGAATATCTTGCTGTTGGCAAGATACAGCCACAAGAAGAGGCACAGTTTTTATATAAACTAGGCAGTATTTATATGGAGTTATATAAGTATGAGAAGGCGCTGAAAAGTTTCTATAAAGCAGAGATGTTAAATCCAAAGGCAGACTTCGCTCAAGAAATGAACCAAAAGATAATTGAGGCATTGGAGAATTTGGGAATGAGCAGCCAGGCCAGATACGAATTGGAGGCGCGGACTTCTTTGGGCAAAGAAAAACAGGCAAAGGGAAAGGTAGTTGCGCGTATCGGAAAAAGAGAAATAACCGATACTGAGATTGATGAAGCTATCAAGAATGTTCCGCAATGGATGAGAAAGAGTTTAGAAGAGCCAGAAAGGCGCCTGGAATTCATTAGAAATTACGTCGGGCAGGAAGTTCTTTATACAAAAGCAAAGCGTTTAGGGTTGGACACAAAAGAAGAAACCCGCTCAACCTTAGAGCAGCTAAAAAAACAGATTGTGGTTGAACAGCTTTTAGGTAAAGAGATACAGGAAAAACTGGATAAGATTAGCCCCGAAGATATCAAATTATATTACGAAGCCAATAAAGATAGTTTTAGTGAGCCAGCACAAATAAAGGTAGCTTTCTTAAGCTTTGAAAACGAATCCCAAAAAGACGAAATGGTTCAAAAGCTCAAGAAACAGGAAGGAAAATCCCAGGAGGCTTCGATTACAGAAGGAGACTCAAGTATTGCCGGTATCGGAGAGGCAAAGGATGTAATTGCCGGCCTATTCCTTAAAGAAAAGGGGCAAATAAGCGATCCTTTAAAGATAAAAGATAAGTTTTACGTTTTTTCTATACTTGAGAAAAGACAGAAACGACAGAAAAGTTTTGATGAAGTGAAATCAGAAGTTGAATACGAATATAAGATGAAGAAGCAACAGGAAATAAGCCAGGATTTGCTTAAAAAAGCATTGGAAGAGCAAGAAGTAGAAATTTTTGAAACAGGAAATAAGAATGAGACCAAAAAAGATAATTAATTTAATCTGCGCCATTTTCTGCTTAGGAGTGTTTTTGGTAAACAGCAGTATTTCTTTTGCGGCTCAAAATAAGGGAAAGAAAAATTCAGACATCGAAGCGACTGCCGCAGTGGATAAAACTTCAATACAAATAGGCGATAAGTTCACCTATACAATTACGGCAAAGGCAAAAAAGAATATTGAAGTTGAATTCCCGCAAATTCTTCCAGAGAGCTTATCCGGTTTTGCGATTAAAGACTTCGGATCTAGCGCCAAAGGTCTATTTGGGAAAAAAACTTTCAAACAATGGTATCTCTTAGATACTTATGTCAGCGGCGAGCATACTATTCCGGCGTCAGTAGTTAAATATCGCACTAAAGGCCAAACTGATTGGCAGGAGCTAAGCATAAATGAAGTAAAATTGGAGGTTAAAAGCGTACTGGATAATGCTTCAAATCGAGCGGATATCCGCGATATAAGGGGGCCTAAAAGTTTTACCAGCAGAATGTGGCTCTATATCTTAATAGCATCAGCATTTCTTTTAATTATAGGAGGAGTTTTTGGTTTTATTTTTTTGAATAAAAAGCAAGAGGAATTCAAGGCACCGCCGCTCCTAGCGCACATTATTGCTTATGAAGCCTTGGCGGCATTAGAGAAAAAGGACTATATTCGCAAAGGACAAACCAAGGCTTATTACATAGAACTCTCAGATATTGTGCGGCATTATCTTGAAAACAGATTTAATATCCGAGCTCCGGAGATGACCACCGAGGAATTTCTGCTTAAGGTTAAAGAGGATAGCTCTTTATCGGTTGAGCATAAAGGCTTATTACGTGATTTTCTGACTAATTGCGACTTGGTTAAATTCGCAAAATATCAACCTGCCCAAACAGAAGCAAGTTTAGCGCTTGCCTCGGCAAGAAGATTAGTTGATCAGACTAAACAAGAAAATAAGTTGTAGAATATGCTTATTCAAAATCCCATATATTTTTTATTAATTCCCGTTGCGGCGGGGATTGTTTATTATTCTTTGCGCAAGAATAAATCTCCTGGAATCCGGTTTTCTTCGGAGAGGTTTCTAACCATAAGCAGCCCTACCTTTAAAACCCTATGCAGCCGATATATTTGGGTCTTGCGCCTGCTGGTGTTTGTATTCTTGGCTCTTGCCTTAGCCAGGTTTCGAGTGCCGATTGAGGAGTCAAAGATTCAGACTGAAGGCATTGATATTATTCTTGCCTTGGATACCTCAACCAGTATGCTGGCAGAGGATTTTACTCTGCGAGGCAGGCGGGCAAACCGTTTAGATGTAGTAAAAGATGTTGTAGAAAACTTTATTCAGGGAAGGAAAAATGATCGCATCGGCATTGTTGCCTTCGCTGCCCGCGCCTATACCGCAAGCCCCTTAACGCTTGATTACGGTTGGCTGCTTGAGAATCTTAAGCGCGTTAAAATCGGCATGATCGAAGACGGTACGGCTATCGGCTCGGGCTTATCAGTTGCTCTTAAGCGGCTGGAGAATACCAAAGCAAAGAGTAAAATCGTAATTCTTTTGACTGATGGTATAAACAATGCGGGAAAAATCTCGCCTTCTTTGGCAGCCGAGGCTGCTAAGGCTTTAAAGGTGAAAGTATATACCATCGGAGCAGGAACCAAAGGCATGGCGCCGTACCCGATGAAAGACTTCTTTGGCAATACTGTGTATCAGCCGGTAAAAATAGATATTGATGAGGATAGTCTGATAAATATCGCCTCCAAGACAGAAGGCAAATATTTCCGCGCTACAGATACAAAATCATTAAAAGAAATTTATGCTGAAATTGACCGCATGGAAAAAAGCCCTATTGAAGAAAAGGGATATATGGAATACCGGGAATTGTTCCCGATATTTTTAACTATTGCTATGGCGCTCTTGTTGTTAGAGGTTTTATTGAGAAACACAATTTTACGGAGAATTCCTTAAGTATGAGATTTGCCAATATACAAGCAGCTCATCTTTTTTGGTTAATCATAGCCGTGATAGGTTTCTTTTTCTGGGTAAACGCAAGGAGAAAGAGATCTCTGGAAGCCTTTGCCGATAAAAACCTCTTAGCTACGCTCCTTGCTTCTTTTGATATTCGTAAATACAGATTAAAACAGGTTTTGATTATTGTAGTTTTCTCATTAGCAGCTTTTTCTTTTATGCGTCCGCAATGGGGGTTTAAGTGGCAAGAGATAAAACGCAGAGGCTTGGATATATTGGTAGCAGTAGATGTGTCCAAGAGTATGTTGGCAGAAGATATAAAACCGAATCGCCTGGAACGCGCAAAACTTGCGTTAGGAGACTTTGTTAAGCATCTTAAAGGCGACCGTATCGGGCTGATTGCTTTCTCCGGAAGCGCTTTTGTGCAATGCCCGCTCACTGTAGATTATAGCGGATTTCTTTTGTCCGTAGAGGCGCTTGATATAAATACTATCCCTAAGGGTGGAACCTCAATTTCCAGCGCAATTCGGCAGGCGATGGAAAGCTATGAGGGCGGACTTAAGAAATATAAGGTGTTGATTATTATTACTGACGGCGAGGATCACGAGGGGGATCCGGTTAAGGCTGCGGAATTGGCTCAAAAAGAAGGCATAAAGATATTTTGCATAGGCATAGGCACAAACGAAGGTGAATTGATACCGGTAACTGATGAGAGTGGTAGTAAAGCCTTTTTGAAGGATAGAAGCGGAGCGGTGGTGAAAAGCAGGCTTGATGAAGCAACTCTGCAAAAAATAGCTCTGGCTACGGCGGGGAGTTATGTGCGCGCAAGCGCTAAAGAATTTGGGTTAGACTTAATTTATAAAGAGAAACTTTCGGAAATGGAGAAGAGAGAACTTGAGACCAAGATGGCTAAGCAGTATGAGGAGCGTTTTCAGATTCCGCTGTCCATTGTTTTCTTGCTTTTGGCATTCGAATTTCTCTTAAGCGATAGGAAGAAGGCGTTATGAGTAAAAGTTGCAGGATAGTTACATTTTTTATTAGCTTGTGTATTTTTGCGGTTGCGAACTTACCGTGCTTTGCTGCAACTGATGCTAAGAAAAACGTCAAGGAAGCAAACAGACTTTACAAACAAGGAAAGCTTGATGAGGCGCTACAGAAATATAATGATGCAAGCGTAGCCCTTCCTGATTCTGATATCGTAAACTTCAACATGGGGACAGCATTATATAAAAAAGAAGATTACGAGAAGGCGCAAGATGCCTTTACTAAAGCCTTAACCAGCGAAGATAAGAAGCTCGAAGCAGATGCCTTATATAATTTGGGGAATTGCAAATATAAATTGGGTAAGCTTAAAGAAAATACGGATTTATCAACCACCGTAGCACTTTTGCGGGAGTCATTGGATTATTATAAAAGAGCGATAGATTTAGACCAGAAAAATACCGATGCGCGTTTTAACCATGAGTTTGTTGAAAGAGAGCTGAAGGTTTTACTGGATAAATTAAAGCAGCAACAATCTAGTACCGATAAACAGAAAGAACAAGAGAAGCAACAGGGGGAACAGAAGCAAGGCACTTGCCCTACTGGTAAAGAACAAGGTAGAGAAGATAAGGAAAAAGAAGGATCCGCTCAAGAAAAAGCGCAACAGCAACAAGAAAAAGAAGGTCAAGAGGGGCAGTCGCAACAAGAGGAGCAAGCAGCCGCAGAAGAAACACAACAAGAAGAGCAGGGTAAGGAGTTATCAGAAGAAGGGGCACGCGCACTTTTAGAGCGCTATGGCCAAGATGAAGCAGCTCCGGATTATACAGAGAAAGGCGCCAGGAGTTACGAGAGGGAAGTGCTAAAGGATTGGTAGCCCGCATTGTAAAGTTATGAAAAGGTTATTATCTTTTACATTATTGTTTGCGCTATGTTTGGTTTCAACAGTCAGCGCCAGCGATATTCAATTTGAGGTAACCGTTGACCGCAATAAAATAGCATTGGGCGAGGCGCTTCAGCTAAGTCTTGCTTTTCACGGCACTCAGAGTGTTTCTGCTCCAAGCATAGATAAAATAGAAGGTTTTGATAGCCGCTACCTTGGGCCCTCAACCATGGTTTCCATAGTGAATGGCGTAGTTACTAGCTCAATAACCCATATTTATACTTTGATTCCTTTAAAAACAGGAACATTTACAATAGGGCCGTTTTCCGCAGAAGTGCAAGGCAGGACCCTAACCTCTAAGCCGATAACCGTAGAAGTAGTTTCTGCTCCTTCCGGAGGCCAACCTTATCCTCGCCAACAAATCCAAGAGGAGCCTTCTACCACAAAAATAAGCCAAGATGAGTTAAAGGATAGGATATTTTTAATTTTGAGCGCGGGCAAAAGAAAGGCATACTTAAATGAGATTATGCCTTTAACTATAAAACTTTATGTTAACCGCTTGGGCGTGCGGGATATACAGTTCCCGGTGATAGAAACAAATGATTTCTCCATTGAGAAATTTGGACAGCCTAAGCAATACCGTGAGGAGTTTGGTGGCGTGTTGTATGATGTGATTGAATTTGCCACTGATATGTTCGCCATAAAGCCAGGTGAATTTACCTTGGGTCCGGCAAAATTAAATTGTAATTTAGTGGTCCGCCGGCAGGCTCAAGCGCACCGGAAAACTTTTTTTGACGACGATTTCTTTGGGGGAGCATTTAATGATGATATTTTTAATGATTTCTTCGGAAGATATGAGGCATATCCTTTGGAATTAAAATCTACAGAACTTCCGATCACAGTATTACCTTTGCCTCCAGAGGGAAAGCCGGAAGGTTTTGATGGGGCGCTGGGAAATTTTCAATTAAATGTTGAGGCAACGCCTCTTGAGGTAAAAGCAGGAGATCCTATTACCTTGAAAATGACAATAAAGGGAGAGGGGAATTTTGATAGCGTTAAAGCCCCTCGGTTACAATCCAAAGATGGCTTTAAGGTTTATGACCCACAGGTTAAACAGAATGGGAACGAGAAAATTTTTGAACAGGTAATTATTCCGGATTCGGAAAACATAACTCACATCCCGCAGATAAATTTCAGTTTCTTTAATACAAAAACCGGACAATATGAAGTCTTAACGCATGAGCCTATTCCGATAACGGTATTGAAAGCCGATGAGGCTCAAACAAAATTAATAGAATTACCCCAAGCTCAAGTTAAGATCGCGCAAAAAGAAGAGCTGGGAAGGGATATAATTTACCTTAAAAGCTCACCTGGCCAATTCAGGAAAATCGGCCGTTATCTTTATCAAAGTTTAGGCTTTTGGTGTTTGCAGATCTTAAGTTTTATTATATTCTTGAGCATCCTCATTTTTAATCTCAGACAACAAAGGTTGATGACCGACCAACGTTATGCGCGCAGGTTGCAGGCTCCGACAAAAGCAAAAAAAGGAATAAAAGAAATCGACAGGTTATTGAGGGAAGGTAAAACAGAAGCATTTTTTGACACGCTGTTTAAAACGGTCAAAGAATACCTGGCTGATAGATTCCATTTGCCCGCAGGCGGCATAACCGCGATTACCATTGAAGAACTAGCCAAAGAAAAAGGCATTGCCCAAGAAACCTTGGATAAAATAAAGAAAATTTTTGCTGATTGTGATATGGCTAGATACGCGCCCAGCCAATTTGGTCAGAAACAATTAGAAGATATCTTTCAAAGCCTCAAAGAGGTTATTGATTATCTGGAGAAACAAAAGGTATGAAAGTTAAGAATATCCACAATATTTTTCTTTTAATGGCGCTATTTTCATCTCTTTTCTTAGAAGCAGGATTTGCTTTCGATAATCAAGAAACAAGCGCTTTTAATCGGGCAAATGTTTATTATGAACAGGCTAATTATGACGAAGCAATTAAACAATACAATAGTATCCTTGAGACTGGCTGGGAAAGCGGGAATCTCTATTATAACCTTGGCAATTGTTATTTTAAGAAAGGTAAACTCGGAGAAGCTATTTTTTACTATGAAAAAGCTCGTAGATTTATGCCGCAAGATAGAGATCTAGAATCTAATTATGCATACGCCTGCTCGCTGATTAAAGACGGAATCATCAGCAGCCAGGTAAATCTGCCTGTAAGGTTATGGAATACCCTATTTGAAAAGCTTACCATTGATGGGTTGACAATATTGATCAGCGCGTTCTTTATATTGATTCTAATAAATATTTTGGTAAGTTTTTTCTTTGCGCCGCTTAAAAAGCAGGCTTTAATTTTTGCTATCTTTTTGGGGCTATGTTTTGTTATCGGTTTCATAGGCTTGGAGGGGAAAAAGTTTCTCTTAAATAAAGAAGCAATCGTAGTGACTGAGCAGGCCGAAGCCAAATTTGAGCCAATAGATAAGGCTACTACGCATTTTACACTTTACGAAGGGATGAAAGTAAAAGTTGTTGAATTCAGGGATAATTGGTATAAAGTAAGGCGTCCGGATAATAAAAGCGGATGGATTGAGAAGAGCGCCTTGTCTATCTTTTAAAGTAAGCTATCAGGAAATCCTGCCCTTTTCCTACGCGAGAATTTTTCTAATTTCCTTTATTCATAATTTATGGTAAAATTAACTTTAGCCCTTCCGCCCCCTGACAGCATTGATTTTTGTGTGTTCTTTGAGCAAAAAGGCAAATTTTGGTGCGGTCAAAATTTGCCTTTTTGCCCGCGCTTCTCAAGCATTGTTTGCGAGAGGCGCAGCATCCCGCCCCA